>Ga0172368_10000774_pt1 | contig 45280 bp, 33 predicted proteins | sample Lak11m_FD_114540 | JGI IMG/M metagenome (GOLD analysis project Ga0172368, IMG submission 114540) | Freshwater microbial communities from Kabuno Bay, South-Kivu, Congo - kab_022012_11m | ecosystem: Environmental > Aquatic > Freshwater > Lake | place: Democratic Republic of the Congo: South-Kivu... | reverse complement strand
TTGAATGGTACCCCCTTGTGAAACATCAAAATTGACTGTGGTTAAATTTCTTGGTGCAGGTGAAGTAGAGCCCATCCAGAAATAAATTGTGCCATCGGGCGAATTGGGTTGACAGGGGTTGGTAAACATGGCCTGATTGGTCGCGCTCCATCCTGTTCCGGGGGTGCCATTATTGAAATTATTATTCAAAAAATAATTAGTACAATTAGCTGTTGCATTAAGGATTACTGAATCACCAAGGCAAACCCCGACTGAATTTGTTTCAGCGTTTGCATAAGCTGTAACAGTACATTGAGAATAAACATTGATTGAAATAATAACAAATGCTAAAACAGTAATTTTATTTTTAATCATAATAATTAATTTAACATATTGATTACAAATATATATTATTTTAATTTGTCAAACTAATTATTTAATTCTAGAAATAAATTTAAACTGAGACTGATAAATTTAAATTATTTTTACACTTCGAAATTTAAATCTTCAAAAACTTCAAACTTCTTTTTACACCTAATACTGATTTTAAACATGGAAAAAGTAAAAGAAAATGGAACAGGTGTAAAATCGTTCAGCAGGAATTTTTGGACAGTCATCACCATGGAATTTTTCGAAAGAGGATCCTATTATGGGGTGATGTCGGTGTTATCGGCCTATCTTATACTGGGAGTAGATAAGGGAGGGCTGGGATTTACAAAAGAAAGCGTGGGGGTTATTAAAAGCACCATCACTCCTTTGTTGTATCTTTTGCCTATTTTATCAGGGGCCATGGCTGACAGATACGGGTATAAAAAAATTCTTCTGGCGGCCTTTGTGGTGATGAGTCTGGGGTATTTTCTTACAAGCCTGTTTAGCACCTACGAATATGTATTTCTGAGTTTATTACTTATGGTGACAGGTGCAGGATTCTTCAAGCCTATCATATCGGGAACCATAGCGCGCTCAACCACTGAAAAAAACTCAACCCTTGGCTTTGGCATCTTCTACTGGTCAATAAATTTGGGGGCTTTTATTTTCCCTTTGATACTTATTCCTTACCTGAAAGCCATTTCGTGGAATTATATTTTTATCATGGCTTCCATAGGTACAGGCTGGCTCATATTACTTAATCTTTTCTTTTATAAAGAGCCTGAAAGACCAAAAAGCGCTAAAAGCATGGGCAAAGTGCTTCAGGAAATGGTTCTGGTGATTAAAGATTACCGCTTTATGTTGATGATACTTATCTACTCGGGATTCTGGATTTTGTATTTTCAGATGTTCGATACTGTTTTGTGGTATTTTGGTGATTATGTGGACATGACGCCTATCAACAATTTAGTCAACTCCTTCTTATCGGTGTTTGTTGCCAACCCTAACTGGAAATTCGACACAGAGCATGTTACAGTAATCAATGCCGGTACCATCATTCTTTTGCAATTGGTTGTTTCAAATATTGTAAAAAATACCAAAGCATTGCCCACGATGATATTCGGGATAGGTCTGGGCACTTTTGGAATGGCTATATTGGCCATCTCATCAAATGCCTGGATATTTTTAATCGGTATTTTTATCTTCTCTCTTGGTGAAATGACAGCTCATCCGAAATTTATTTCTTACGTGGGACTTATTGCTCCTGAGGATAAGAAAGCTTTATATCTTGGTTACTCTTTTCTGTATGGTGTTATTGGCAGTGGCATAGGTGGAATACTTGGGGCAAAATTATATGTTCATTTTGTTGACAAATTGCACACACCTAATGTTTTATGGCTGATATTCAGCATGATAGGTGTGGTTACAATGGTTGGCTTATTGCTTTACAATAAGTTTTTGGCGCCGAAAAAAACAGCGCCTGTCAATTAAGATTAATCTTCCTGAAAATTACAGGTACTTGTCAATCAAACTTTACTGATTATGATAAGGCATGTTTTTAATAATAGTCAGCCCTCTGTAAAGCTGTTCGGCAAATATCAAACGGACCATCTGATGCGTAAAAGTCATTTTGGATAATGAAATTTTATGTGTTGCTATCTGACAGATTTTATCTGAAAAGCCATAAGCGCCACCCACAATAAAAATCATGCATTTGGCATTTTGAACCGTATTTTTTTCAATAAAGGAAGCAAAATTTTTAGAATCGTATTGTTCTCCTTTTTCATCGAGCAGTATGACTATATCACCCTGACTGATATTTTTTAGTATGGCTTCCGCTTCCTTGTCTTTTATAAAATTTATATTGGTAACAGTTTTTGCTTTAACATCGGGTATTTCTACAATTTCAAAAGGAACAAAATGCTTGATTCTCTCAGCATAAATTTTTATGCCCTCTCTTAAATAGGCTTCAGTTGTCTTGCCAACACATAAAAATTTGATTTTCATTGATTGAAATCATTTGCCAGGTAACGACCATTTTTTTATTTCGGTTACCTGGGCTATTAAAGTTTTTTATCCTATAATATCACCACTTTAGTCACCTTCTCATATTCAGAGCACATCACTTTAATAAAATAAATACCCTTGGGGGCTTTAAAACTCTGTGAGTTATTCCAAACTACAGTGTTAACACCAATGTCGGCCAGTTTATTTTTAAGCAAATATTCAACAATTTGACCTTTGGCATTGAAAACGACCACAGTGACATAATTGTCTTTTTTCAGATGGAAATTTACTGTCACCTTATCGTGTGAAGGGTTGGGGTACACCTGCAAAGGGTTATTTTCAGAAACTATTTTGTTTATTGAGGTTGATGTTGGAGTCCAACTGAGCACCATATTGGTACAGTTGCCCGAATTAGGAAAGGTCTTGCCGCTTATTGCTGTAGGCCCTTTGGTGAAAGTACAGTATTTGGTTGGCCCATTGACATTCTGATCACTGTACTGAATCCACACTTTATAATTGCCATCGGGAACGACATTGCCACTGACATCAGTCCCATTCCAAATAATGGAAAAAGTGCCTGGTGAGGTTGTGGCTCCTGTGGTTGCATCTACTACATTCTGACCTGATTTGGCAATCCATGTGTTCAGATACTGAACTCTGGCAACGGCGTAACGCATTTTTGTTTTAATAAAATTACCGGTTGCAGAATCCTCAAGCCATATAGCAAGCACTAATTTGTTGTTGAACCCACCACTTGGCTCTGTCATTAGAACTGAAAAATTTAAAGTGCCGGTAGTTTGAGATTGTGTTTTTAGAAAAGCTACCGATAAACAAGTAAAAAGCAAGAAAAAGAGTATTTTTTTAGTATTCATAATTTTGTATTTAATTGTTGTTGATTACACAAAAGTAAAAAAATTACATAAATAGTCGAATATTTTAATTTGAAGACAAGCAATGCGGTGCATTTTCTTTTATTATTATTATTTTTGCTTAAAAAATCCATAGAAAGTATCAGTTATGCCGAGTTTGAAAACCAATGATTTTTATTTGGAAATTGCCGCTTTTATCATTCGCATTTATACTGAAGAAGAGGCTTTAATTTGGGTGCCTGAGGGATATGTGCCTTTTATCACTGATTCAACTCAAAAGCCCGATGTTGAAATAGCTGTGGTTCAGAATTTACCATTTAATCCCGAGGAAGGCACCGAAGTATTTAACGCCATTGAACCTGATGACAGCAAGCAAATAAACAGAGGCCAATCATTATGGAATATTGTAAAAAAGAACAATCAAAAATTACTTTTTACCTCTGAGCCTTCGAGAAATATATATCCTTATTTGGCAGCAGACTTTTCGTCGGACACTAAGAGATGGACTATATTTAACAGTGAGGTTGTTGAAGAAGCAGGTGCCAGATTATTAAATCCTTTGGCATATCCTATGGGACCATTGTTGCTGTATCATCTGGCGCTTAACCATAATGCCATTATGATTCATGCATCAGGAGTTCCGGTTGAGGAGGGTGCTTATATTTTTTCAGGATTTTCGGGCGTTGGCAAGAGCACTATGGCGGGGCTTTGGTTTAACGAAGGGTATAATGTCATCAACGATGACAGACTGTTGATAAGAAAACTTGAAGATAAGTATTACATCTTTAACACACCCATGACATACGAAGACAAACCCAAACAGGCTCAGTTAAAAGCTGCTTTTCTATTAAAACATCATCACGAAAATGTGCTTTCGCCTTTAAAGGGTTTATTGGGAATGACAAAACTGATGGCTTTTTGCATTCAGCATCATTATGAGCCGGAACACGTAGGAAAGTTAGTGGATATTATTGCTGATATTTCAAAGAACATTGACATTTACGAACTCGGTTTTGTGCCGGATGAAAATGTGGTGAAGCTGATAAAAAGCTGTCGTAATCAATAAATCAACTCATCATACTACTTTAGCCTATTAGAATGCAGACTGACGATACCAACTACAGCTCATTAATTGATATAACAGACGAACTTCTGCAATCGAAGGGAGATGTTAAGTTATATGTTGGTGGCAACAGCATGTATCCGCATTTGCAAAAAAAAGATTATGTAACTGTTGCAAAAAGACCCTTTGAAAGTCTCCAAAAAGGCGATGTTATTGTATTTAAAAGATCGGCTAAGTACGTGGCCCATCGCATCATCAGAATAGTTAAATCTTCAGAAGGCCGTCAAATAATTACCAAAGGTGATTCGTGTAAAAGTGCTGATTCTCCTATTTTAAAAGATAATTATATCGGAAAAATTATAGGATATGAAAGGTGTGGTCATTACAAAAATTTAGAAAGTCGGTTTAACAGCAGATTTAATTTATTTTTAGCTTCTATTTCACCCTATACACAGATTGTTTATAGTACAGTGCGTTTTTTTAAACATTTATTGCGCTAAAGAATTAAAAAATTGCAACTTTGTAAAAAAGAACATCATTATTAATGAAGAAGATAAAATTTGAAAATTTTTCCCAATTTCTTAATGCTTTGAAGCTTGTTTTTTCATGTTCTCCCAGGCTGACCATTGTGAATTTCTTTCTTACTTTTATACAAAGCTTTTTCCCTCTTATCATTATTTATTTAATAAAAGAACTTGTTGATGCTGTTGGAGTGGCTCTGGTCAGTGAGCATAAGGATTTGGCTTTTCAGCATGTAAAATTTATTGTTATTCTTTCGGGTTTGACTTTTTTAATCAATGCCATTGCCAATTCTGTAAGTCAGTATGTGAGAGAATATCAGGCACAACTCTTTTCGGATTATATGTACAACCGCTTGCATAAGAAAGCTGTTTCATTGGATTTGGCATTTTTTGAGAACCCAATGTATCACGACATGTTTTTCAGAGCTTTGCAGGATTCGCCCAACAGGCCTGTAAAAATAGTGAACAGTGTTTTTTTTATGATTCAATATTTGCTGGCTATTATTATTCTGTCTGTTTTGCTGATTTCGCTTCACTGGAGTATTGGCATTGTGCTGTTATTGGCCACTTTGCCCAACGGACTCCTCCGCCTTAAATATGCAGATAAACTTTATAACTGGGAAAATAGTAACACCCAGAACCAAAGAAAAGCTGATTATTTCAGTCGTGTGCTTACAGGCGATATTTTTGCCAAGGAGTTGCGTTTGTTTCAGATGCAAAGTTATTTTTCAAAAAACTTTATTTCACTACGTCATGATTTGAGAAATAGCAAATTGAAAATCCTCAGGCAAAAAACCATACTTGAATCTGCAGTTCAGATTTTTTCAACATTAGCTATTTTTTCCACTTTTGGTTTTATTGCTTACAAATCAGTTTATGGCGCATTATCTATTGGCGCATTGATCATGTATTATATGGCATTACAGAAAGGCATGAACTATTTTAAAGATTTTTTGTACAGTCTGGCTTCTCTTTACGAGGACAATCTGTATATTTTTAACCTCAATGCTTTTCTCAATTTGAAAAACAACACCGATGATGTTCAAGCTGTAGAAAGTTTTCCGCTGCCTGTACAAAAAGGCATAGAATTTAAAAATGTCTCCTTTAAATATCCCAACAGCCAACGAAATGCACTCGAAAATATTAACCTGACTATCAAAGCGGGTTCCACTGTAGCAATAGTAGGTGATAACGGGGCCGGTAAAACAACACTTATCAAGCTTTTATGTCATCTGTATGAGGCAAACTCAGGTCAGATAATGGTTGATGATATTGACATCAAAACAATAAAGGACAAAGAAATAAAATCTCACATCAGTGTGTTGTTTCAGGATTTTGTGCTTTATCATCTCACAGTGAAAGAAAATATAGGCTTTGGAAATGTTGAAGGTATTGATAATATAAACCAAATAAAAGATGCCGCCCTCAAGGCAGGGATTCATCATTTGATAGAGACGCTGTGCAAGCAGTACGACACTGTTTTGGGTAAGTTGTTCGATAATAGTGAGGAATTAAGCATAGGCGAATGGCAGAAGATAGCCATGGCCAGGGCGTTTTTTAAAGATGCCCCTATTATTGTGCTTGATGAACCCACAAGCTCTCTTGACCCTATAGCAGAATATGAGATTTTTAAAAATTTCAGAGACATTACAAAAGGGAAAACGGCTATCATTGTAAGCCACCGTTTTTCTACAGTCAAAATGGCCGACTTTATTTATGTCATGGAAAAAGAAAGAATTGTAGAGCAGGGCAGCCATTCCGATTTAATGGCGCTTAACGGGAAATATGCACAGATGTTTAAAAAACAAGCCAGCAATTATCAGATTTAATTATTCCATTTTTTCAAGCTGAGCATCACTCAGTTCGAGGTTGTGATAGACATTCTGAATGTCGTCATCGTCTTCAAAAACATCAATGAGTTTCATTACTTTTTGAGCCGAATCGTCGTCAAGTTTCACAGTAGTCTTGGGAATCCTCTGTAGTTGTGCATTTTCGGGTTCAATTTTCATATCTTCCAGCTTCTTCATCATGGAGCCAAAATCTTCCATGGCCGTGGTGATTGTGAAAAATTCGCCATCACTCTCTACATCTTCAGCACCGGCATCTATTATTTCCATAATAAACTCATCTTCATTTAGAGTGCCTATGGGAACAGTAAAAATGCCTTTACGGTCGAAGATAAAATTCAGTGACCCATTAGTTCCCAGATTGCCATTGTATTTATTAAAATAAGACCTTATATTGCTCACTGTCCTTTGTGTATTGTCTGTCAAACATTCAATAAAAACAGCTACCCCAAAATTGGCATATCCTTCATAATTGATTTCAACGAAAGAAGCGCCATCTTTATCAGAAGCCTTATTGATAGCTCTTGAAACATTGTCTTTAGGCATGTTGGCACCCTTGGCATTGGATATGGCCAAACGCAAACGAGGATTGGAATCGGGATCAGTACCACTTTCTTTTACAGCAATAGAAATTTCCTTGATAATTTTTGAGAAAATTTTTGACCTTTTAGAATCAGCGGCTCCCTTCTTTCTCTTTATTGTTGACCATTTACTGTGACCTGACATAAATTTTATGTTTAAAAAATTAGAAATACAAACCTACAAAATTTTTAGAAACTGAAGCAAGAAAAAAAACAATATAACAATGCATTGAAAATTAATTATCTGTGTAAATTTTCCTATTTTTGCTTTAAAATAAGATTCATCTTGGAAGTTAACAGCAAACAACAAAAAACTCAGAAAGTAAGTGAAGCACTTGTGGAGAGCTTATTCCGCAAGTATTTTGCAAGTCTGTGTGTGTTTGCCCGTCAGTATGTTTATGACAATGACAAAGTAAAAGACATTGTACATGATGTATTTATAAACATCTGGGAAAAAGGAGAGCTCTACGAAGCAGATGCATTGGTAAAAGGGTATTTGTTTACTTCTGTAAAAAACAGGTGTTTTAACTATTTAAGAGATTCCAAAAAATTCAATAAAGAAGGTGATGAAGCATTCAATTACGAAGGCGCTTTGTACGATAATAATGCTACTGAATATAAAGAGCTGGATGCTTTGATAAAAAAAGAAATTGACAACTTGCCCGAAAAATGCAGGGAAGTATTTATACTGAGTCGTTACGAAGAACTAAAATACAACGAAATTGCCGAACGGCTCGACATTTCAGTTAAGACTGTTGAAGCCCATGTGAGCAAGGCTTTGAAAATTCTCAGAGAGAATCTGGCACCACATATTGACTTGATGGTTTTAATTGTATTATTATTTTTTAAAAACAAGTAAGGGGAACACACAACATTTGTGTATAACTAACAATGAATACCCATTTTGACCATATTATCAACGAGGAACTATTAACACGTTACGTGCTTGGGGAGACTAATGCCGAAGAAAACGCGATGATAGAAAAGTGGTTGGAGGCTTCTCCCGAAAACAGGAAGATACTTCAGCACCACAAAACCCTTATTGACATGGTCAGCCTGTCAAAAATGGATATTGACAATGAATGGCCGTCATTTAAAACAAAGCTTAAGCCTCAGGCTAAAGAAATTAAATTTGAAAGGTCAGAAAACAAACTTAGTTATCGCTATCTGGCCATTGCTGCATCTGTTGCCATTTTGATTGGTTTATCGGTATATTTTGTATTCTATTTTAATAACAGACCCCAAAACCTGATGGCAGAATCTAAAGACAAAGTGATGGATGTTGTCTTGGCTGATGGATCAAATATAAGTCTTAATAGAAATTCAACCCTAGAATATCCTGAGTCCTTTGGCAAAAGAAACCGCCATGTAAAGTTAAAAGGGGAAGCTTTTTTTAAAGTAGCCCACGATGCCGCCAAACCATTTGTGGTTGAAACAGAGACTTTTACCGTAACTGTTTTGGGCACAGAGTTTTTTGTAAGTTCTGTTGAAGGGCAGTCTCAGCAGGTATATGTACAAAGTGGAAAAGTAAAGTGTGAGCATAAAACAACGGGTGAAACCATCATTTTAAATGCGGGAGAAAAATTCACTTTTGGTTCTCAAGAAACTGTTGCAGAAAAACCCAGCGAAGAAGAAATGAACCAATTTGCGTGGAAAACAGCCCGGCTCATCTTTGTAGATGAAAAAATGACCGATATTACCAACACCATCAACAGCACTTATGGTTGCAAAATAGAATTAAAAGGCAATATAAACAATTGCATACTGACTGTCAATTTTGAAGATTTAACGCTGGATGGTGTTTTAAATGTGCTGCAAACCATACTCGACGCCAAAATCACAAAAAAAGCAAAAAGCATTGAAATAAGTGGACAAGGGTGTTAGCAATAACAGAAAAAAATTAATATCGCATGTTTATAATAAAGCATAAAAATTTTTATATTATTTAAATGAATTTAACTTATTTGCCCTTCGCTCCCCCCCAACCCCCTAAAGGGGGTATCCAACACGCAAATAAGGCGGGGTTCCCCTTCAGGGGATCAAGGGGTGTGGAAAGGCAAAATAAATATTTTCTTATTATTCGATTCTGTGTTTTCGTATTATTGATATTGTCCGCGCTCAGTCTTTTTTCGCAAACAAAAGGCGGAGATAAAAAAATAAACCTTAAAGTTAAAAACAAGCCTTTAAATGAGGTTCTTAAAGAGGTATCAAAACAGTGTGGCACTCCCATTTCGTACAGCAATAACCAACTGCCTTTAGAAAAGAAAATAAGTGTACGGCTTAAAGATGCAAGTCTTGAAAAAGCACTAACTAACATTCTCAAACCCCTTGAACTCCAGTATGTTGTTGTTGAAAATCAAATTATTATCAAGCCCAATCCAAAAAAAATTGAGGTTTCACAACCGGCAGTAAAAGATGAATCAAAGTCGCACACCATCAAAGGCTACATTAAAGACAAGAAGAACGGTGAGTCGATTGTGGGAGCCGTCGTATATACAAGTGATGCAAAATATGGTGCTGCTTCAAATGGCTATGGGTTCTTTTCACTCACGCTTCCCGAAGACACCTATCTGATAAAAGTATCTTTCTTAGGTTACAAAAATCAGGAATTTGAAATACAACTGTCAAAAAATCACGATTTAAATGTGATGCTTGAAGAAGATGCTTTAGTACTGGAACCTGTTGTAGTAACCAATAAAACAGATAGCCATCAGTTTATTCAAACCAACAGAATGGGACTTTCAGAAATGGCTTCTGCAAAAGTGGCCCGTATGCCTTTATTTTTTGCCGAACCCGATGTGATTAAAGCCATGCAATACATGCCGGGGATAAAAAACACCATTGATGGTTCAAGTAATTATTATGTGCGCGGTGGTGAACGCGATCAGAATATGATATTGCTTGACGATGCCCCTATTTACAACCCTTCTCATTTATTTGGTTTTTTCACCTGTATCAATCCCGAAGCTGTAACTGATATAAAGCTTTATAAGAGCGACTTTCCGGCTTATGTGGGAGGCAAATTATCGTCGGTTCTTGAAGTAAAAACCAAAGAAGGCAACCTCAACCACTTTTCAATGTCGGGTGAAACGGGCATTATCACTTCACGCCTTTCGATGGAAAGCCCATTATTTAAAAAGAAAAGTTCATTTTTTATTTCTTTCCGACAATCACATATCGAAAGTCTGGCAAAAAAAATAAGTTCAAATGTGGTTGATTTTGGATTCAACGATGTGAATGCAAAGTTCAATTTGAAGTTGAACAGCACGAATCGCTTGTTGCTGTCATTTTATTCGGGAAACGACAACTTCTTTTCCAGAAAATGGAATAATGACAAACAGGGTATTAACTGGGGAAACCGCATGGCTTCTATGCGATGGAATAAAGTATGGGGCACAAAGATTTTCTCCAATGCCACCATGTATTATAGTAACTACAACTATAATTTTTACATTTCCTACAGCGCTTTAACACGTTGGAATTCGATGATTGGCACATTAGGACTGAAAGATGATTTCACTTTTTTTAAAAATTCAAATATTACTCATTATTTCGGGTTCAATTTCAGTGGCAATAATCTACATCCGGGTTTGGTGAAAAGCAACAACTATATAGCACCGAGTAATCTGACAAAAATTCAAAAACTCCAGACCCGTAATTCGGACTTGTACTATAGTTGCAACAGAAATCTAAATGACAAGCTGACACTGCGTTATGGAATAAGGGCATCGGTTTTTTCGAATAAAGGACCCAATAGATGGTATGAATTATCAGAAGACTATCAGATAATAGATACTATAAAAGAAGGTGGCACTAAAATATTCAACAGATATCTTCGCTTTGAACCCTCATTGACACTGACCTATCTTTTAAACAACAGGAGTTCAGTAAAATTCAATTATTTCAGGGCTCATCAGTATTATCAGATTTTATCCAATTCAATAAGTCCGTTTACTTCTATAGAAATATGGTATCCGAGCACGCCCAACGTTAAGCCCCAATCATCTGACCAGGTATCGGCAGGATATTTCAGTTCCCTTTTTGGCAGTAATTATTCTTTTGAAGCAGAAGTTTACTACAAACACATGCGCAATCAGTTTGATTATAACAACCAGTCGAATTTGTTGCTGAATCCCTTTATAGAAAGAGAATTGCGCTTTGGCACTACTGATGCTTATGGCACTGAGGTAACACTGAAAAAAGATTATGGCAAATTGCAGGGCTGGATTGGATTTGCCTATTCTAAAGCCATTCGAAATACAAAAGGCGTCAATAATGACAACCCCTACCCTGCCTATAGCGACCGGCCTTATGATGTATCGGTGTTTTTGCAGTACCAACCCAATCACAAATGGTTGCTGACTTCGGGGATTATATTTGCAGCAGGCATGCCATACACCACACCCACTGGCTATTTTGACTATATGGGTTACAAGGTGCCCGTATATTCAGAAAAAAACAACTCCCGCATGCCCGATTATTTCAGATGGGATGTGTCTTTTCAACGCACTTTGAACAAACCGGGCAACAAATGGGAACATTATCTTACATTTTCAATTTTTAATATTACAAATCATAAAAACCCTGTATTTATTAATTTCAATAAAGTGATTGATGAAAACGGTAAGTATGTTGTTCCTGCGAATTATGATACAGATAATCAATTAGATGCATCGCAGATCATACTTATTGGTTTTATCCCGAGTATTAAATATAACTTCAAATTTTAAGAGATGAGTCAGCTCCTAAAACCATTTTTGAGTCACCAAAGCTCTAAACGAAGCACCAATGACGATGTGGTATTAAATTTTTACCAAACGTATTTACCGGGGATGTATCATTTTGTGGGTTTTAGTGCTTTCGTGTTTTTGTGGCTTTTCTTTTCTTCTTGTGAAAAAAGCTTTGACTGGCAGTACAAAGAAAATGACATAAAAATTCTGGCTGTTGAAGGTGTCATTACCAACCAGAACAAAATTCAGACTGTTGCCCTTTCGTGGGTGCACTCTGATCCAAATCAAGCACCTATACCCATTACCAATGCCACTGTTGGTGTTAAAATGGCAGGAAATACCTATCCTTTTTATCCTGATTCGCTCAACCCGGGTAATTACAAATCACAACAGGCTTTTATTGGTGTGGTTGATGCTCCCATTGTTCTTGAAGTTGTGGTTGATGGTATTTTATACACGGGCTCTGATATGATGATACCCGTTTCATCAACACAGCGGGCTAACTTCAACCAGATAAGCACAACTGACACTTTATATCAAATCGTTTCACCGTCAAGTACTTTCTATTGCTCCGAACAGGCCATGTGGGTTTTAGATATAGACTGGTCCACACTGCCGGCTTATCAAAATACACCTGCCGACAGTTGCAAAGCACGACTCTTTTATTATGATCTTAATACCATTGATGTGAGTGAGGTCTTTGCACCGGGCAAACAAAATTTAAAATTTCCAAAAGGTGCATCTGTCATACAAACAAAATATTCTTTGAGTACGAACCATGCCGAATTCAGGCGTTCTTTATTGTTAGAAACTGAATGGCGCGGGGGTCTGTTTGATGTATCGCCGGGTACTGTGTATTCTAATATAAACGGGGGCGCTGTTGGTTTTTTTGGCGCAAGCTCGGTGGTGAGGGATGTGTATTTTGTGAACTAGGAGGGGGAAGAGGGCACTTCGACAAGATCAGTGACCGAAGAGGGGAAGGAAGGTATAGGGTATAAAGGTACAAGGAAAAGACCCAAGACAAAAGATAAAAGTATAAAGACAAAAGAGAACAAAGACCGAAAACTGAAAGAAGTTACACAGCCACACAGAGAAATAAAAAACTTTTACTGTCATTTTTTTGAATATCGTTCCGATACCTATCGGAATCGAAAACCGTTCCGATAGCTCGGAATGATTTCAGATGTATTTAAGAAATAGGTATTGGGGATATCAATAATTATCTATCAGATGGTCTATAAGTGCAATATATTTTTTATATTTACAAAATAATATTTCAAACACCTTAGACCAAACGCTTTTCATTCAAAACAAAATAAATTTTATGAAAGCAAAAATATTCTTTTGTGCCTTATTCCTTTATATAACTTTTAGCACCAAAGCGCAAAATTATATAACCATACCTGATGCTAATTTTGCCGCACATCTTAACCTATATTATCCCGCTTGTATGAATGGAAACCAGATGGATACTACATGCAGTGCCATTAAAAACGAAATTTCTATAAATGTTCTCAGTGAACAGATTGCAGATTTAACAGGCATAGAATATTTTACTAATCTACAAAGATTATGGTGCGACTACAATCAGTTAACGAGTCTTCCGGTTTTACCAAATTCCTTAGAAGATTTAGACTGCTCCGAAAATCAGATATCAAGTCTTCCTGCTTTGCCCAATTCTTTAAAATATTTAAGGTGTACTGATAATCAGTTAACGAGTCTTCCGGCTTTACCCATTTCCCTAAAACAATTATATTGTTACTACAATCTGTTAACAAGTCTTCCTGCTCTACCCGATTCTCTGGAAGAATTAGATTGTTACCAGAATCAGTTAACGAACCTACCTGCTTTGAACGATTCTCTTCACCTTTTTAATTGCAGCCACAATCAGTTAACGAGTCTTCCTGCCTTGCCAGAATATCTGCAATATTTTTATTGTGAAAGCAACCATCTAACGAGTCTTCCTGTTTTGCCTGATTATTTAGAAGAATTAGATTGCTCGTTCAATCAGTTAACTAGTCTTCCTGCTTTGCCTAATAATTACTTGTTAGATCTCCGCTGCGACAATAATACTTTAACGAGCCTTCCTGTTTTACCAGATTCTCTACAACTTCTATTTTGTAACAACAATCCGCTAACGAGCCTTCCAGCTTTGCCCAATTCCCTACTATTTTTAGAATGCTCCAACAATCAGTTAACTAGTCTTCCTGATTTGCCTGTTAATTTGTTTGAATTATTCTGTGACAACAACAATATTTCATGCTTCCCTGTCTTTCCGAATTCTTTAAATGCTGGTTATTTTTACATTGATATAAACCCATTCACATGTTTGCCCAATTATATCAGTGCAATGGATTCAGCGACCTTGGTTTATATGCTTTGTGTGCAAGGCGATTTGGCAAATAATCCCCATGGATGCGAGAGTGCAAATGGTATTGCAGGTTATACTTATAAAGATAATAATGCCAATTGTTTGAAAGATACAGGGGACCTAGGCCTGGTTAATATTCCCTTAAAACTTTACGACAATAACAATAACCTGTTTTCTCAAATTTATTCGTTTTCAAATGGTGTTTATGATTTTGTACAACCTGTTGGCACTTATTCAGTAGCCATAGATACAACAGCTATGCCTTTTACTATTCAATGCTCTCACCCTGGTGTTGATTCTATTGTTACTACAACTACAGCCAACCAATTAGTATTAGATGTAAACTTCGAAATTGCCTGCAAGCCTGGAATTGACATAGGTGTTCAATCTGTGATTGCTAATGGGTGGGTCTTTCCAGGCTTGGAACACACTTTAGAAATTGTTGCCGGTGACATGATACAGTGGTATAACTTAAGCTGTAGTGCAGGTGTGAGTGGTCAGTTAGTGGTTACTGTTGCAGGACCCGTAACCTATCTTAATCCTACACAGGGAGCTCTTGTTCCAACGGTATCTGGCAATGTGTTTACTTATACCATATCTGATTTTGGCAGTGTTAACATTACACAAGATTTCGGATTGCAACTTTTAACAGATACAACGGCACAGACAGGAGATGTGATTTGTGTAAACGTATCTGTTACCCCAACTTCCGGAGACATTAATGTTAGTAATAATACGTATCAATATTGCTATCAGGTAGTCAATTCTTGGGACCCAAATATGAAAGAAGTGTATCCAGTCAATGTGCTTCCCGGTTATCAGGACTATTTTACCTATACCATTCATTTTCAGAATACTGGTTCAGCACCAGCTTTCAATATATATTTAATAGACACGCTGAGCAGTAATTTAGATTTGGAAACGTTTAAAGTCATTAACTACAGTCACAATAATATAGCTTCGCTAACAGGTAACTTGCTTACATTCCGCTTCCCTAATATTATGTTGCCCGATAGCACAACCGACGAGCCCGGGTCCAAGGGCTTTGTTCAATATAAGATTAAACCAAAAGCAAGTCTATTTGCAGGAACACAGATAGAAAACACTGCTTATATTTATTTCAATTACAATGCCCCAATAGCAACAAACACAACTGTAAATGAGTTTAATTCACTTTCAATAGAAGACCACACTGCTGCTTTTCAGATGAGCATCTATCCCAATCCTGTAAACGATAATGCAACATTAAATTTTACGTCTGATAAAGCGCAACAAATTCAAATCAAAGTGCTTGACATGCTCGGGAAAGAAATGTTTCTATTAAATCAACGCGTTAATGTGGGAGACAACAACATTCAATTAAACACACGAAATATTGCCAAAGGCATTTATATCCTTAGTGTAAGAGATGGCAGCAGCGCTGTAAGAACTGTTAAGTTTGTAAAATAAATTTTCAAACAAACTGCCTTGACTTTGTTACAAATTATTATTATTTTTGCCCTGACTTTGTTACAAATATTTACTAAATTTGCCCTGACTTTGTTACATAAATTGAATTTTTCATGACCTTCAAAAGACATATTTTTTCACATTTAATAAGCTGGAAAAAGAGCAGCCACCGTAAACCTCTCATACTCAGAGGTGCTCGGCAGGTGGGCAAAACAACACTTATTGAACAATTTGCAAAAACTTACAAGCACAGTATTCTTTTGAATTTAGAAAAACCTGAGCATAAATATTATTTTGAAGCATTAGATGATGTTAAAACAATAATAGAAGCGCTTTTATTATCAAAAAATATCTCAGTTGCTGATTTAGGAAACACTTTACTCTTTTTGGATGAAATACAGGAAAGTCCAAAAGCCATTCATTTGCTTCGTTATTTCTATGAGGATTTTCCACAACTGCATGTTATTTCCGCAGGTTCATTGTTGGAATTTGCAATGCGCCAAGTGCAAAGTTTTCCGGTAGGCAGAGTTACGTTTTTGTATCTTAATCCCTTAAATTTTTCAGAATATTTAGAAGCAATTAATCATAATTTGGCATTAGATCAACTTAATCAAATACCGGTAAAGCCATTTGCGCACAAAACTTTGTTAGACCTATTTCACAGATACGCTATTATAGGCGGCATGCCAGAAATTGTAAAAATTGATATAGCCACCAAAAACATAAGTGATTTACTACAAATATACGAAAGTTTGTGGGAAACTTATCAAAAAGACATTGAAAAATATGCTCAAAACGAAACAGACAGAAAAGTAACCAAACATATTTTGGCTACTGCGCAATACAGTGTAGATGCACGTATCAAATTACATAATTTCGGTAATTCAAACTATAGGTCAAGAGAAGTAGGAGAAGGATTACGGCACCTTGATGATGCAAAAATTATTCAACTTATTTATCCATCTACCGATATAAATATTCCTGTAAAATCGGATATTAAGAAATCACCTAAATTACAGTTTTTAGATACGGGTTTACTCAACTATGCTTTAAAAATTCAAAGTTTAATGATTGGGATACAAGATTTAAGTACCGCTTACAAAGGTGCAATTATTCCTCATTTAATTACACAAGAACTTATTTCACTAAATAGCTTTTATTATCAAAAGCCAAACTTTTGGGTAAGAGAAAAAAAACAATCAAATGCCGAAGTAGATTTACTATATGTTTATAAAGATATGGTCGTGCCAATAGAAATAAAATCAGGTCTGAGTGGCACACTCAAATCACTTCATCAATTTTTAGAAGCAGCACCACATGCTTATGCTGTACGAATTTACGGAGGTGAATTTAAGATAGAACATGCTGTTACCCCAGAAGGAAAACCATACCTATTAATGAATTTGCCGTATTATATAGGCACAAAACTACCTGATTATATTGCATGGTTTATTGAAAACTATAAAATTGAAAATAATAATTAAAATCACTAAGGGTAATAAATAATTTGAGTGTAGTACATATAGAAAACACGAAATTATTAATCAATTAAAAATAAAAGTCATGAAAACAAAAATCAAATTATCAGTTTTAGCCCTCAGCTTAGCATTGGCTATAGGCATACAAGGATGTAAAAAAGACGAGCCTTTAACTCAAGAAAACACAAAAAACCTTCCTACTCGTTTTATGGTGGATATCCCATCATCATTAAGTCGTGATGAAAGTGCCAAGAACAAGAGCACACAAAGCGATACGCTCCATGGCAATCAGATTTACCAACACATCAATACCTTTATATGGGTTGGTGAAAGAGCAGCCGAAGTGGTTCAGAATATAATAATAGCCATATCGACACATAATATCAACCAGGCTATGAGTTTTTCTTTTGTCAGTGGTGAAGATGGTCGCACCAAAAATGCTGTTGTAGTAGAAAACTCTGTATATGAAGGCACTACCTGGGAATTTGAAATCACCATAACTGATGCCCTTTCTCAAGGCAATGCTGATGGAGGCAAAGCCCTGCAGGTATTCTGGAATGTGAGTCCTATAAAAGGTATTGCTCTTCTGAAGCCTTACAATATCGACCGTACCGAATTTGTTAACTTCACTGATCCAATGTACAGAGTCGATTACAGTGAAGCAGGAGATTTAGGATATTCCAATCATATGTTTGTTTACCTTATTGACTTACCTCTTGCCAACCCATTAGTAGATCCCTATTCAATGAAAAGCATGAAGATGTTTGCAGGAAAAAATGGCAACTACATAGATGTCATTGGCAACTCCAACCACCCCAATGCCAAGTTCTTTACCACTCAAACCGGATTTAACTACGCTTTTGTAGCATCGAGTGAACAAGCAGCAAATATAGGTGTAGCAGAAGTTGGACTTCCATTAAGCACATTAAACTCTAGCGACAGAGTGGTTTTACTTAAGGATAATTCAATTAAAAATGTTTTCACCACTCAGATATATCAGACATGGCCTGCGATAGACAGTGTAACTGTTGCATCTTATCTCTACAACACTGACGCTCCTGGCTACTTCAACAGCAATGGGTTTATCCAGGGGGGTGTTTCTCCATCAGCTAGCTACAACAGTATTGAAGCCCGCATGAACCTGCTTTCTCCTTACAATCCTTATGAGGTTACAAACCAGACACTGACATTCAAATAGAAACCAAGCCAATCAAATTAAGAAAGCCTGCGAAACTCGTGGGCTTTTTTTGTTTCAAATTATAGCCACAAAAGCACAAAAGCACAAAATTGCACAAAATTTACATAATTGATTTAGTGTATTTTAGTGTTTTGGAGATTTGGTGGCAAAAAAATGAAATATCTTCATCAGTCAGTAGTTAAAATATAATTACAAAATGTAAAACAGCTCCATTATTATCTATTTTATTTCTATGTGTCCTACTATGTCTTCTACCTGCCTGCCGGCAGGCAAGGTGTGCCTATGTGGTTTATTCTTTTAAACAAAAAAGAGAACCCGAAATAAATCAGATTCTCTTTTAATAATATTTATAATGTGAATTTTTACCAGCCTATAACTCTCAAGCCAACAGTAACAGGATAGAGTTCGGGTTGCATGTTATCTTTAAAAAGTGAAGTAAGAGAGTAATTTGCGAACAGGTTTACAATTCCACAACCTATTCTTACCGTAGCATCAGCTTTATATGGATTGAGATTAAATTCCTTATACACCTTGTCTTTATATTTTGAACCATCAATTTCATAAACCTGCTTAGTATGAGAGCCTAATTTAAGTCCAAATATCATCCCCGCGCCAATATGGAATTTATGATCCTTGCCGGTATTATATTCTAAAATCAAAGGCAGTGTAAGATAACTTACTGTCAGCTTGTTTTTTGAATAATTTTTTGTAGTATCAGTAAAAACTGCAACCAACGGACTTTGAGGTAAAAGTGTGGTGTTTTGAGAAAACCTATAGTTATTATATGTTATCCCAAGCCCGGATACAAGACCAAGGTGGTTTTTATACAGGTTAAAATTTTGTTCATAGATGTTTAAACCAACACCAATTGATTTGCTGATTTTCAAATCCATAAAGTCATAGCCACCAGGCACTTCCAATTTGTTATAGCGATTGAGGTAGTTGTTGACGCCTAATTCTATCCCTCCCCAATGGCCATTGAATTTGTCTTCTTTCTTCTTTTTATCTTCTTTGTCCTTGTTGGTAAGTATCTGCACTTCACTTTTTCCCAAATTGAACTTGGTCGTATCAGCATCACCCTCTGACTTAACAACCTTATCACTGGCTTTTTTAACACTGCCCAAACCACTTGTTCTTACATTTACAGAATCGGGTTTTTCTTTGTAAACAATGCTGCCCAAACCACTTATTTCGCCAAAGAGCTCTTTTTTTACATTAACCTGTGCCATGCCGACTCCTGCCAAATCGACAAGTGTACTTTGTGTTTCAAGTGCAAAAGCATTTATTGAAGCCGCCCCTTCAATCTGAATTTTATGTTTCAGTGCTTTACCCGAATATTTAATTGATGCAGCGCCCTCCACTACTGTGGTTAATGTATCAACCTCAACATCGAGCTTTATTGATGACGCATCTTCGGCAATTAATTTGAGTTCGGGCGATTTGATTATCCCTGTTCCTTTTAGATCTGAAGCCCCTTCAAGACGGATTTCCTTCAAATCTTTCACTGCAATATGTATGGATTCAAATTCGCTCGAGCCATCAGCATCAATTTTGAGTACATTATTTTTAATATTTGGAATGTATGCTTTTACAGCTTCTTGATCGCCTTCCAATATCACCATTGTTTTGTCACCCTGACTGATACTTACAACTGCATTGTCGGATATTTCAATGGCATTGAAAAAAGGTGTTTCTTTTTCTGATTTGACACTCTGTGCGAAAGTTCCGGCACTTATAACAGAAGTAAAAACTGTTAATGCAATACATCTTCCCGCTATTTTTAAAATGTTCGTTTTCATTATTTATAATTTAAAGGTTATACAATTTGTTTTTCTGAACTTTTACTAAACTTATGACGCTTGCAGTAAAAGTAAAGTTACAGTAAAAAATAAAATAATTATTTATCGCTACTGGTGCGTGAATAAACTACATTTCCACCCAATGCAAAATCGGTTTTTACCACATTATTTTCTTTTGTTCTGTTCACTTCAATCAGATTGTTTTTAGCCAGTGAATTGATGCCATAGGTTCCCAAATCAACAATATCCCAAAGTCCTACTTTAGATTTGTCGTTGTTGGCCGCATCTTTTGATTTATTTGAAAAGATTTTATTCGCTGCATATTTTATAAAACTATCACGAGGCCTGTCGGGAACAACATCTGAATAATCTGATGCTTCCATTTTATATTCCGAAGTTTTAACATACTCGTAAATACGGCTGTACTCATCTCTTTTATCAGCATTCACAACAGGTGAAATATTTGAAGCCAGCAATAAGTCCGAGCTTTTGTTAGTCATTTTTTCGAGAGGTTGGTATTTGACAGCATCTTTCACAAGATTTTGATTTGCATTATTTGTATTATTATTTTCTGTGGTATTATTATTAAATGTATTATTATTCTCCGAGTCAGATAATAAAGAATGTGTCATGCTTGCTTCAAGGAAAAGGTCTTTTTGAGCATATCTCAGGCCTTTTCTATTATTAACCGGAGAGATATCAGAAAAGAAAATATTAAAGAGAAGCAAAATACAGGCTGCAGCAGCGGCTACTGAATAATAAAAATATTTAATACTGTATTCTCTGGCAACTGCTTTCTTTTTCAAAGATTTCTTTGCATCGAATTTTATGGTTGTATCGGGTATTGAAATGGTTTTTTTGAAAGTTTCCAGATCTTTTTTGTACTTTGGGTTGGCATCAAGAAATAAATCAAGTCTTTCTATGTCTTTAGCAGGTAAATCGTTTTCAATAGATGCAATAAGGAATTCGTCAATATTTTTATCGGTAATAGAAATTTTATCGGCAGTAGATTTTTTCAGGATGTTTTTATTTTCAAAAAAAACGCCCTCTTTTTCAGAAACGCTTAGATTTTTAAAAGAATAGAATTCATCTTCGAGGTCGGCATTGTGTTTCAGAAAAAGCATCAGTTCGTCAACTTCTTCAGGTTTGAGCAAGCCTTCGAAGTAATTAATAAAATAAAGCTCGTAATTGTCTCTGTTAAGTTTCATTTTAATTTTTTTATAACACTTTATCAAGTGAACCGATATAATCTTTAAGAAAAACCCGGGCTCTGTAAATATATACTTTCACCTGAGACTCGTTGAGATTGGTTATTTCGCCAATTTCTTCGTAAGAATAACCTTCATAATCTCTGAGCAGAATAACTTCTTTCTGAATCTGCGGCAAGCGGCTCAAAGCTTCATCAAGAATTTCTTTCAAACCCATATATTCATTCTTATAGCCCTGTGTGTAGGGTTCAACCTCTTCGAAGTCGGCATTCTTTTTTTCTTTTCTTATTAAATCAATCATGGTATGATAAGCAGTAGTAAATAAATAAGAGCGTGATTTTTCGGCAGAAATCTCATCTACTTTAACCCACATTTTTTCGAAAGAATCCTGCACAATATCCTTGGCTTTATCCTCATCCTTTATGTTTTTCAGGATGAAGCGATACACGTTATCCGCATACTTGTCGACACAAATATTGTATTCTGCTGCAGTCATATTTTCATTAATTCAAACTTAGGACGCATAAAATTATTAAAAAGTTACAAGAGATTTGAAATTATAGTCAAAAAAAGATAGAAGAGGAGTACTTAGAGTTGGGAGTACTTAGAGTTGGGAGTACTTAGAGTGCCTAGAGTACTTAGAGTGCCTAGAGTACTTAGAGTGCCTAGAGTACTTAGAGTGCCTAGAATACTTAGAGTGCCTAGAATACTTAGAGTGCATAGAATACTTAGAGTTGGGACGAATTAGTTTCCTTGAAGAAATATTTGATTATTTGTGATGCCGAGAGGTGTTTGAACCTGCACAACATAAATGCCTGCTGCCATTCCGCTTAGGGAGATGGTGTTGTGGCTTCCGTTTATTAGTACACTTTTAATTAATATGCCTAAGTTGTTGTACATTTTTATAGTACCCTCGGGTTGTGCAAAACCTGTTAAATTAATATTAAGGTTATTGTTGTTTTCAAAAATATTTATATTGTTATCCGTGTTCAGGGTGTTTAAGGAAGTTTGCCCGGCAAGGATATACATATCGGGTGTTGTATTATAGGCGTAATCTTTAATGGTTATTGAATTGTATGTAGCGGAACATCTGACCCATCCGTATAAAGAGTCCGAATTTACTTTCAACTTTAGTCCAAAATAGGTATCTCCAATAGGAATATCACACCCCCATCCCAAGGTACTTAATGCTAATCTTATGTGTTGATTAATATCCCAAATATCTTCTGCATTTATTGAATCGTTAAAAAAAATATCATTTCTAATTCCACCATCACTGCAACCTCCTGCAACTCTGCATATACTCCAAAGACTACCAATGTCTAAAAGTTGACCATATGGCTGTCCATATTGAATAAAATAATTTTTTGCTACAAAACCAAAATCATTTATCCCATCAATATTTAAATCAAATATAAAAGAGTTAGATGAATCAACATTATAGGGTACATTGGGCACAAAAATGGTAGTATCAGGATTAATGTCAGTATACACTATTTGTGTTTTTGCTTGCATAGATGCGAGTATAAACAACAGCATTATAAGCAGGATTTTGCGGGCATTTTTTGTTTCCATAGGCATGGTTTTGTTTTCTATGATAGCCCCATCCACTTCCAGCAAGGTATTAAATGTATTGTTCTTTTGTTTTTGGTAATTTTATCTTCCTGGTTGAAAGTAATGATAGTGCCATTTGTAATATTCAACTTGTCCATTGCTTCCAATAATCCTTCTGTTTCTCTCTGTTCATTTTGCAGACCTACCTGCCATGAAACCTGAATAGCCGAATACTTGTTTTTTTCTTCTCTGCAGATAAAATCACATTCCTTCTTGCCTTTAAAATACCATATTTCCTTTCCCTTTCTTCTTAGTTCCAAAAAAACTGTATTTTCCAGCAACCTTCCCTGATCGGGTGAACCCGAGACAGATGAAAAACTAACCAATCCCTGATCAATCGCATACACTTTGCGAGGATTTCTTGCCTGTACTTTTAATGAAGTGTCGTACATTGGCATTAAAAATATTAAATACGCATCTGTCAGATAATTTAAAAACTCCATTACGGAATTTGCAGACCCAACTTCAAATGTATTTTTTAAATTGTTGTAAGATATTTCTTTGCCTGTATTGCTTAAGAGGTATTGAACAATTCTGCTGTAAACATCATGGTTGCGGAGGTTATACCGAGAAAAAATATCTCGAACCAATATGTCTGAAACCAGTGTTGACAACATCTCTTTTTTACCAATGTCGAGAAAACCAGGAAACCCTCCTTTGGTGAGAAAAGATAAAAATGAATCAGCACCCGGCATAAGAGCAAAATATTTTAAAAATTCTCTGTATGAAAAAGGAAAAACTTCGTAATCAAGATGCCTACCTGTCAGTTTTGTTCCCAGTTCCCTGCTTAGCAGCTTGGCGTTAGAGCCTGTAATAACTACTGTTTTTTTTTTGTCAACAGCGTCTCTTACAAATCTTTCCCATCCCTGCACATTTTGTATTTCATCAAAAAAAAGCAATTGATTATTACCAAATAATTCAGAAAAAAGCTCTTCAACTACAAGAAAATCATTTACCTCAAACCCTGCTGTACGACTGTCTTCAAAATTAAAATAGTTCACTGAGTTGTGATGGCGCATCAGTTGTTTTAACAAAGTGCTTTTACCGGATCTTCTAACGCCTGTAAGAATATATGAAAATGGAGAAAGTGACGAAAACCTTTCGAATTGTTCACGTTTAATTTCCCGATTTTCGGGCGCAATCCATTCTTGTTGCGACAGGATAATTTGTTTTAAGACTTCTTTAAGCATTGTAATAAATTTACAAAAGCAAGATAATATATTTTACAAAAGTAAGATATCTTACTTTACAAAAGTAAGAAAATATATTCTAAAAAGCAATAAAATAGATAATATTTTAGTTATCCAACTTCAAAACGGCCAGGAAAGCGGATTGTGGAATTTCGACATTACCTACCTGGCGCATGCGTTTTTTACCTTTCTTTTGTTTTTCGAGTAGTTTTCTTTTACGGGTAATATCTCCGCCATAGCATTTGGCAGTTACATCTTTACGCAAGGCTTTAACGGTTTCGCGGGCAATAATTTTAACACCTATACTGGCCTGAATAGCTATATCGAATTGCTGACGGGGAATAAGCTGTCTTAATTTCTCACATATTTTTTTTCCAAAGCTGTAAGCATTGTCTTTGTGTATAAGCGCAGAGAGGGCGTCAACAGGTTCGCTGTTAAGCATGATGTCGAGTTTAACAAGGTCTGATTCTCTGTATTCGAGGGGATGATAATCGAATGAAGCATAGCCTTTGGAAATTGTTTTGAGGCGGTCGTAAAAGTCGAAAACTATTTCTGCAAGCGGCATTTCGAAGGTGAGCTCTACCCTGTCGGTGGTAAGATAAATCTGATTTTTAATAATGCCGCGTTTGTCAATGCATAAAGTGAGGATGGGTCCTACAAATTCGGATTTAGTGATTATTTGAGCAATAATGTAGGGCTCTTCAATAATATCAAGAACGTTTAAGCTGGGCAAATCGGAAGGATTGTTCACAATTTTCATTTCCTTCTTAGTGGTATAAGCTTTATATGAAACGTTGGGAACAGTAGTGATGACGGTCATGTCGAACTCTCTTTCGAGCCTTTCCTGAATTATTTCCATGTGCAGCATACCCAGGAAACCGCAGCGAAAGCCAAAACCCAAAGCAGCCGAAGATTCAGGCTGAAAAGTAAGAGAAGCATCATTAAGCTGCAGTTTTTCAATAGCCACACGCAATTCTTCAAATTCATCAATTTCGACAGGATAAATACCTGCAAAAACCATGGGTTTAACATCCGCAAAGCCCACAATCGCTTCCTTGCAAGGATTGGCCACATGTGTAATGGTATCACCCACTTTAACTTCCTTGGCATCTTTGATACCAGAAATGATATATCCCACATCACCCGCCGATACTGAAGGCATAGGCTTCTGCTCTAACTTAAGGACGCCAATTTCTTCAGCAAAGTATTCTTTTCGTGTATTCCAGAATTTCACCCTGTCGCCTTTGTTGATTGAGCCATTGATGACTCTGAAATAAGCAATTATGCCACGGTATGAATTAAAGACAGAATCGAAAATAAGGGCCTGAAAAGGAGCTTCGGGGTCACCTTTGGGAGGGGGTATTCTATTGATAATTTGTTCCAATATTACATCTATCCCATAGCCTGTTTTGCCACTGGCTTCAATAATGTCGTCCACATCGCAGCCGATAAGGTCAATAATCTGATCCTTCACTTCATAAGGCATGGCACTGGGCAAGTCCATTTTATTGAGCACAGGAATAATGACCAGATCGTGGTCTAAAGCCTGATATAAAACGGAAATGGTTTGTGCTTCTATACCCTGCGCAGCATCAACAACCAGCAAGGCACCCTCACAGGCAGCTATAGAACGGGAAACCTCGTAAGAAAAATCAACATGCCCGGGGGTATCAATAAGGTTGATGGTGTATTTTTCACCTTCATGCTCATAATTCATCTGAATAGCATGACTTTTTATGGTAATGCCACGTTCACGTTCCAGATCCATATCATCGAGTGTTTGTTCTTTCATATCTCTGCTCGAGATGGTATCGGTAAACTCTAATAATCGGTCAGCCAAAGTACTCTTACCATGGTCTATATGGGCTATAATGCAAAAATTCCGGATATTTTTCATGTGTAAATAATTTGTTTTTTAATTGCCACATGGAATACGCCATGTGCAATTTTTCATCATTGAAGGTGTTTTTGCAATCATGGCTATTTCATCAGTAAATAATATGCTTTTTAAAAGTCAGATGGAATGCCCGATTTCCATTTCAAAATGTATTAATTTCTCACGGGCATTTCATGGGTGCAAAAGTAGTAAAAATATGATTTGTTTTAACAAATAATAGTCATGTGGGTGGTGAAATTATTAAAGAGGGTATAGGGGTATATAGGTATAAGGTATAGAGTAAAGTTTGATGTATTTAATTTGTTAGAAAAAGAAAAAAAGATATAAGAAATTATTATTGTTTTGTAAAAATTTTCTTTTTAATATCTTTGTTGAAAAGAAAAACCATGAAAAAATTTTTGATACTTTTCAACATATTATTAATTATCAGTCAGAATCTGCTGAGTCAACAACATAATTTTAAGTTTCCGACGGAGGAAATTAAAAAGTTTAATGATTATGCCTATAAGAAAGTATGCGCCCGTGAAACTGACTTGTTGCAGACAAAGAAAAACGACAATTTCACTTCAGGCTTTTTGCAACTGAATAAGATTTACGAATCGCTTGTGCTGCCTGAAAAATATTTATCATTGGAGGATAAAAACATCACTGTTTACGACACTTTATTTGTAGCCGATACCCTTATAGTTACAGGCAACTGGCTGCACGACGGACCTATCATTATTGTCAATGATGGCTTATTACAATTTCAGCATGCCAACGCGACCATACTGGGCGATATTTACCTGATGGGCGCTCACCCCAAGCTGATAGCTGATTCGTCAACCCTTTATATTCCGCAGCAATATTTTTATCAGCGGTCGCTGATCATTACAGGAGGGGGAAGCGTGCAATATCACAATACAACCGTTGACCACAGCGGACTTTCGCACAACCTGGCTGCAACAGACAGCGCTTACCTCGAACTCGACAATGTTACCAATATAGGTTTTACCACCAATGGATTGTATGGGCATCCTGTTTTTAACATAAAGGATGTAAACGTGGCCGGAGAATATGTTATAAGTGGAGATGCAGCGCTTACTTTCAAAAATTCAAAAACAATTTTATTGTGGCATCAGTTTCCTACAGCTTCAACTATAAACTTCAGCTTTCCTGCCAACGACACCGTATATAATTACCATTTCAACAATACCATATCCGGCATCAGCGGTATCAACTACAACATTGAGGTGGACAGTTGCACTGATGTGATGTGGGGGATGATGCCAGTGACGGGGTCGGATGTTACCATATCCAATTCAACCATACGCGCTATAGGTTTGTGGTTTCTGGGTGCTGACACTGTCACAGTCAACGGGTTGGTTAACAACTCAACGTACTCAAATTTTACAGCCCCCCTGAGCGACAGGAATCTACAACTGAACAACTGCCATGTGCAGACGTGGAGCCTGTATCCGATGGAGCAGACTTATATTGACATGACGGGCTGTATTGTAGGTGAAATTGGATGCATGGGCAGTTCAGATTTCAGTGGGTCGAGCTTTTTCTGTGATGGCTCAGGCGGCTATCTTTGGGCAGGCGATACAAGCCTTATAATAGCAGGATTTTCAACCACATCGGGCTATGTCCGAAGTCAGGTCAATGGAATCCTTCTGTATGCCTACTCTTCTATATTGAACGGGTATCCTTCCGCATTAGGCAACTCCGTCATTATGGTAATACAGAGCAATGTGCCACAGGAACCTAAGGTTTTTGACGGAGGTGCTGCCTGGTATGCCCTTATTGATCAGCCATTCGATGCTTACACAGACCAGCTTGTACCTGTAACCGGCTCTGCATGGATAGATAAAACCCCTTCCAGTTACCTGATGGATTTCAGAAACTACCGTTTGTATTATCAAATAAGTGGCGCTTCTACCTGGACAGAAATACCGACTGATTCACTGAATGAAAAAAGAGACGAAACACTGGGTGTATGGAATACAACAGGTCTTGCGCCCGGGCAATACATTCTTAAACTTGTATTGCTCGACAACTGGGGAAATAATGCAGAAGCTATCAAAGGTGTTAATTTATTTCCTTCAATAGTGGGCATAACAGCAAACAAAAGTCTGGATAGTTTTATTATTTTTCCCAACCCTGCCAAAGATAAAATTTCGATTGTGGCCCCGGTAGACTGCAAAGGTCTTTCAATAAAAATCACCGGTATTGCAGGACAACTTATCTGTGAGAAAAAAGTTGATTTTTTAAAAGCAAAAGAACCCTATTTGCTTGACATTAAAGATATTCCAGGGGGATGTTATGGAATAAAACTAACCACAGAAGACAGTGGTTTTTGTAAAATTCTTACTATTCTTAAATGAGATATTTCGTCACGACGGAGTATGTTGGGACTACCAATGACAGAATCACGTAAACACTTATTAATCTGACTATTAGGTTTTTTCACAGAATTTGCTTGCTACGCTGCAAATTCTTGCGCCAAAACCATTTTCTAACAATCATTCCGCCACGGGTTGAAACCCGTGGCTACTGACATCTTTTCCCTAACGGGAAAAAACCATGTCATTGCTGCTTTATTAAGCTTAATAAAGATCATAAAACTCAATAGGGCAAAACACGTTCAACATAACATAAGTCAAGATTAGTAGAACTCTATATTTAGTTTATCAAAATGTTGATATGAGCTGTTAGGTTTTTCAACTTTATGTGCCACACTGAGCGTTGTTTAAATGCACTTCATGCCTGCATGTAGATAGCTCACTTTAGTTCACTTTAGCTCACTATGGTTCACTTATTTTTACCTTCAATAATAAGCACAAACTCTCCTTTAATGCTTTTGGATGAGAAATAGTTGAAGGCTTCTGTTACAGTGCCTCTGAAAGTTTCTTCAAACAGTTTGGTTATTTCCCGGGATATTGATATTTTTCTGTCTTCACCCAGATACATACTTAATTCAGATAGAGTTTTAAGAATACGATGGGGTGATTCGTAAAGTACAAAAGTCTTATCGAGCAGGGCCAGTTCTTTAAACTTGGTCTGCCGGCCTTTCTTTACTGGTAAAAAACCTTCAAAAATAAAACTATCAGTGGGCAAGCCCGAGTTGACAAGGGCGGGGACAAAAGCTGTAGCGCCGGGCAGGCATTCCACCTCAATACCTTTCTCAATGCAAGCTCTTACCAACAAAAAACCGGGGTCGCTGATACCCGGGGTGCCGGCATCACTCACCAGCGCAATGGTATCTGCCTGTGCAAACAAATCTTCAATAAAACTGCTTACTTTATGCTCGTTGAACTTGTGGTACGAACGCATTTTATTATTAATACTGAAATGTTTTAAAAGGGTCGCTGTTTTTCGGGTGTCTTCGGCAAGAATCAGACTAGCTTCTTTCAGAATGCGAATGGCTCTCAAAGTAATGTCTTCGAGATTACCAATAGGTGTTGGAACAACAAACAGTTTTGACATTAATTGGATTTTTTAGATAAATTATCGATAAAGTCTCTTACCAACAGAAACAAATTATTATAAGCCGTAAGTGGTAGTGTTTCAGGAATATCGAATATATTATGGTATTGGGAATAACCGCCGAGGGTGTAAAAATAAAACGATTTAACCCCCTTTTTATAAAAATTATAATGGTCACTGTTGGCTGCTTCTCCCCTGCTTTTAATTTCAGGCAGGTATTTGTTTAGCGCATTAATACTTTTTAATGTGTCAAATTCACTGTTAAATACTTCTCCGTTGACAACCATCATACCCTCCTCGCCGGTGCTCTCCATATCGAGATTGATAAGGAATTTTATTTTATCCAAAGGGAAAAGAGGGTGTTCGGCGTAATACTTTGACCCGAGCAGACCAGCTTCTTCAGCCGCCATAGCCATAAAGGCAATAGAGTAATCGGGTGGGTTTTTAGCATAATAATGTGCCAGATCGAGCATCATGGCCACACCACTGGCATTGTCGTGAGCACCCGGGAAAAATGTTTCTTTTCCCATACGTCCGAGGTGGTCGTAATGAGCGGTAAAAACAAAAAATGAATCGGGATATTTAGTACCTTTTATAAAACTTACCACATTTTGTGTCTGATATTGTTTATAATATTCATTTTCTATGTTCAGTTCTACTTTACGTGGCATTTTCTTAATTCTGTTGGCATTGACTTCTATAGACGGAAAATCGATGAGTAAGTGCCCGCTGTAGGTACTCCACATAAGGGGTGACTTTTTATCAACAAGTGTTATAGTGGCTTTGGCATTGAACAAGTTGTAATATTTAGCAGTTTCAAAAGTCTCATTTTTCTTTTCGGTCTTTAATGTATTATCGATGACCAGAACTTTATTGCCAATACCTTTTTTTATCAGCCTGTCAATCTTCTTTTGTTTGGTTTTATTGCTGATAACAAGGGTGCGGAATTTTCCTTTTATACCCGATGAAGGTGTATAAACCAAAAAGTCAACATCAGGTTTTAGAAGTTGGTTGTTTAGTTTCACAGAGAGGTCTCCCGGAAGGGTATTTATACTTATATTGAAATGCTGGTAATAATTATTGTTAAAGGGTTTAAGCCCTGCAAGGCTCATTTCTGCCTTTATATAATCGGCAGCCATGCTGTCGCCTTTAAAAACATACCCTCTGCCATTCATTTCGGGTGAGGCAAGTGCACTTATGGTTTTTTTTACATAGTTTAAATCCTGTGCTGTTATAGTTAATATAGAAAATAGAAAATAGAGAATAGAAAATAGAAAATATTTGTGGTGTTGTGGTAACATTTTTAAATAAGATAATCTTTACGCTATTTTACCGGCATACATCTAAATCTGTTCTCCTCAGGGAATCCCATTTTAAGTCCGAATTCCCTATTAAAAACACTCAGAATATTTGTCATTTGTCGGCATTCTTTGAATTTGTTTTCGTACACATCAGGGCAATTATACCAGTAAAATTTATATTTGTCTTTTGTTGCATATTCAACATAATATGTAAAACCATCGGATACACTATTTTTCCACCCTTTGATGTCGGCCTGTGAAGGTAGATTGTAAATGTTTTCTTTTTCAATATCCTTAAAAAAACCATCCCAGTTAGCAGCCGGGTGTTTTTTATTTACCCAGAATGTATCAATGGTAAAATCTGTAGCCCATTTGACTAAATCATTGGGATTCATTGGCATGACTCCACTTTTCTCCAAATATGAATAATGCAGACAGTTCCATTGATTATTTATTTTTTTAATAACAAATACTTGTCCCTCATTTAATACTTCAACCTTTGCCCACAAGCGCAATTCAAATGAATCTGCCCCATTTTCAAGTTTGTTGAGCATGAGTTCATCAGCCGCTTTTTTCTTTACTTCGTACATTAAATCGGGTTGATGCGTCTTTGAAGTGTCGGGCAATTCCATTTTGACAGATGGTTTTTCAGCAGTTTTATTATGGCAGCTCGAAAAAAAAATGAGCATGGATACTGCAAAACTTGAAAATAAAAAAAAGTGAACTAAACTTTTCATACAGTATATTTTCTGCTGACCAGATCTTTCAATGTTGAGTAAGTTGCTGCATTCATATCCCATTTATGTTTAAGCGCCATTGATTCTAAAAAAACAAGCGCATTACCCAAATCGTTAAAAGTATTTAATTTGTTTATGGCATCCGTATAATCAGTCAGATTACCCTCAAATAGTTCGTTCACAAAGCGGAATTTCTCATTAATCCCAATAGCTTTTTTCAAATCTTCAACGGGTACTCTGTTAATTTTGCCTGCAATTGAAGCATCTGTTTTTGATTGGGCTATTTTATCGTTGATAGACTGTTTGTCACTTTTAAACTTATCCGACATGGTTGGTGTTTCACTGAATAAATCTACAGGTGTTTTTGTTGACTTTTCAACGGGTTTCTCTACAGGCTTTTCTATGGGCTTAACAGGAATTTGCTCAACGATATTAGGTTTGACGTCAATTTCTTTAGCAGCCTCCTTTTCTATAACTGTCTCTTCGACAGGTGGTTCGTCGGCCTTAACAATTTCAGGTTCTGATATTATTTCTTTTTCAATAATTTTTATTTCTTCTTTAACTGCTGGTTTCTCGATAGGTATTTCGACAATGATTTTCTCCTCTTTCAACTTGTTAAAATCCTGAGGTACTGTATAGTTCTTAACAGCAGGCTTTTCTGAAAGTCTGTTCAGTTTATCAAGCTGAATGTAAGCTTCATACAAATCGCGAATATTGACTTTGATAATGTCGAGTTCAATTTGTGGAATATTCTGCTCGTAAGAACAAATAACTTCTGTTTGTTCTGTAATGGTTTCGAGAAGATTTTGAATTTCGCTTGTAATATTTTTTTTATCCATCTTTTATCTTTTTTTGTGTTTTCCTTTAAATTTTATGTAGGTTTGTAAGGAAAAAATACAGAGTAAAGATATAAAGAAATATAAAACTACAGCAAATGTTTTTAGAAAATTCTATCAATAAAGTACAAAAACGAGGATGGATAGAAGTAATTTGTGGCTCCATGTTTTCGGGCAAGACAGAAGAGCTTATCCGCCGTTTGAAAAGGGCTAAATTTGCCAAGCAAAATGTTGAAATTTTCAAACCACAGATAGACACCCGTTATGATGAGAACAATGTGGTGTCGCACGATGCCAATACTATTTTATCTACAGCGGTTCCGGCGGCATCTAACATTCTTCTGCTGTCGAGCGATGTAGATGTTATTGGCATTGATGAAGCCCAGTTTTTCGATGAAGAAATTATAAGTGTTTGTAACCAGCTGGCTTCAAAAGGATGCAGGGTCATTGTAGCCGGACTTGACATGGATTTTCTGGGCAAACCATTTGGTCCGATGCCTGCACTATTAGCCAATGCCGAATATATTACCAAGGTGCATGCAATCTGTGTTCGTTGTGGTGAATTAGCCCATTTTTCGCACCGTCTGGTAGCGAATCAAAAAACCGTCCTTCTGGGAGAGATGGATTCTTATGAACCTTTATGCAGGGTTTGTTATGATGAAGCAATGGGGAAGTGAATGGTTAATGATTAATGATTAATGGTTAATGGTTAATGATTAATGGTTAATGATTAATGGTTAATGATTAATGGTTAATGATTAATGGTTAATGATTAATGGTTAATGATTAATGGTTAATTTATTGCAATTATTTGGTTTTAAATCAGAATTTTTGTTTCTTTGTTTAAATAATCCTCATTATAATTGTATATGAAAAAGATAATCCCTGTATTTGTAATTATTTGTTTAACATTAAATATTTGTTTAAACGCTCAAACGATCGTAAATATTCCCGATGCAACCCTTCGTAATGCCATTTGTGCGCAGTTGGGTATCAGCACAGCCAATCCTGTTTACGACACCGATATGCTGAACCTGACCACATTAACCGTATCAAATGTAAGCAATCTGACAGGTCTGCATTATGCCTCCAATCTTCAATATTTGAATTTATACAATTATTCTAATTTGCAATACCTTTCCGAAATCTCAAATCTTACGGGCTTGCAGTATCTTAATCTAGGAGATCCAAGTGGCGGATCAAATTCAGCTTCCGCACTTTCAAATATACAAAATCTTGTAAACCTGCAGTATCTGAACATTGAAAATTTTGGCAACAATATCAATTTTTCATATTTGTCGGGCTTAACCAATCTCAAAGTGCTTAAGGCTTCATGGATAAGTCTTCCGACCAACTTAAACGGCATAGGCACATTAACTCTTTTAGACTCGCTTGATATATCTAATTGCGGCATTCCCGATATTTCAGCACTATCTTCATTAACAAATTTAAAACACCTGAATCTGTACAATAATAATTTAAATGACGGGCAGCTTCATCATTTGTATGCCATGGACTTATTACTTCCCATTCTCGACCTAAGAAGTAATGGCGTTGGATTTTCGAACGATTCAATCAATAAGTTATGCAATGAGCTTGCATCAATCGACTCAGTGCAGGGAAATATTTTGTATCAGGTTTCACAGAAAACGATGCAATTATCAACCGATTTAAGAGTGAGATGTGCCCAAATTGACACAACCAGTATGGATGTTTACAGGCTTTCGGGCGATGTAACTATTATGAAAAACACAACAGGAAGCACATATCATGATTTTATTACCATTGAGGGCACGCCTTTGGTAGTAAATAAATTTATTAATTCATCCAAACCAAGAATAAGCGGCAACGGTATCATAAAAGCTTTTGGCGAGAAAATTACCCAAGGTTCTTTTTTATTTATTGCTAAACCCGGCTGCTTGGTCCCTCAGGAGAGCTACCCAACAGATTTTATGATTGACGGTTTTTTACCATCCGGAGGTTCATTGTTTCTTGAAAACTCCGGCACTTCCGATTTATCGGTACGTTCGGAATTTTCGCTATTTAATCTCAAATACCCCTTTGATAAAGTGCATAAATACTTGTTTCAACTAATGGCAGGTGACACCAATGCTACGTATTTTTTCCCACAAATAGGCGGTTTTTATAAATATAAACAAGTAAACGGCATTGTGAGTACTGAAACGCTTCTTAATATACTTATTAATGGTCCCCTCAACTTCGGTGCTTTTATGCTTGAAGATGTGGCCCTGAAATTTCAGGGTGATACTTTATCGGGAGGATTCCGCATTAAAGTACCGGGCATACCTTCACAACATGATTTGTCAAAAGTTACTGACGACCTCTTTGAAGGCGAACCGGAAATTGTCAGTATGAATGCACATACTTCAGAATCTGTGATTGAAGAGAAATCAGCAAAAGCCTATTCGCCTTTTCTTGATGTTGATATCAGAGCTCAGTTTGCCCATGGTGTAATAAATGGTTTTTCTTGTGCTCTCGGAACGGATATTCCATTGGGCGCCAGCGGTTTAAAACTAACATCGGTAAGAGCCGGTGTAGAGGACTTACAAAGCCCAGAGTGGAGGGTGCTTGGATTGGTCAATATTGAATCGGCAGTAAGCGTTCCCATCTTAGGACCTGTGGTTACTATCGAAGATCTGGGTGTTAAGTTCGGACCCGTATTCTATTTGGAAGGTCAGGGTACTTTTAAGGTATTCGGATGGGAAGTGGCCAATGGCAACCTACTATATATGCGCGACAAAGAAGTGCTTCGCATGAGAGGCAACCTCGATTTGGGCGGCGTAATTAAGGGGACACTGCGCACATCGCTCGAAAAATACGAACTGGACGGCATCCTCAATGGCAGTTTGCATACACCTGCCTCATTACCATGGAAACTAAAATCACTGGCAAACAAAGACATTGGCTCGGTTTATACCCATGTTAACAACAATATCATCTCAACAGAAATTGAAGTCTTCGGTTTATCTCTGGCTACAAGACTCGAGTATGGCAAACCCACACTACCGTATTTTCATTTCTACCTTGGCACCAACCTCTCTAACTTAACGCAGGTATTTAAAAGCACAACTATTCAAAATTTTGAAATACCGCCCAATACTTCCAAAGTATTAATTGTTGCTGGAAACGACACCAGTTTGTTCGACTTTACTGTAACCACCCCCGGTGGTACCACCTATAATGCTCAGAATTCGCACTATTATGAAAAAAATGCTGATGCCAAACAAACAATAATGGTTATAAACAATCCTCCATCAGGCTTCTGGAGCTTTAACACAGCTCAGACCGGCCCCATAACCCTTAGTGTTGATGCCGTAAATGAAACTCCTGTAGGCTATTTTACAAGCCCTGCCACTCTTCAGACAACCGACAAACTCATCAAGCTGATATGCAACGATTATCTCGACACCCTTACGGTTACTCTTTATTACGACGATGACAACAAAGATTTTGATGGCTCTAAAATAGCCACATACACAGGTATTAACCAGTTTGAAATTAATCATTTATGGAATACATCCCTTGTGCATACAGGTGAATATTATATTTATTGCCGTATAGATGATGGCAAAAATGCCATAAAAAGTTTTTATGCCAATGGCACCATACTGGTCAATAATCCTTTGTTCAATCTCACGCCTCAAAACCTGTACGCAGTAAATTATACCGATTCTGTGCAGGTAAGCTGGGATATAAATAACGATACAACGATATTTTGCACGCGTGTTTTATGCCGGAACCTCGCAACAAGTGAAATTACCGATTTTATTGTAAGCGATACAAATACCGTGATGTTGTATAATTTAGGCACGGATAAATCGTTTGAAATCTGGGCACAATATCTCGATATGAGCGTTGAAGGAGGCCCTATGAGCAACAAAGTAACCATAAACATATCCGATACAACTGTAAACAGCATACCGCAATTTGTTGAAAACAATGCCCACTGGAATTTTATAAATGGCCAAGCGGGTACTTATCCGCTTAATATCATACATCTCGACAACGGTCCTGTTGCCTTCAGTATTCTGAATGATACGCTGGGGTTCACTATAAATCAAAATCTTGTTTCGTGGACGCCTATGCCCTGGCACTCAGGCTTATACACTCTTACATTTGTTGTTACTGACGACAGCCTGGCTACAGACACCATGCTTCAACAGGTATTTGTTATTCCTCAGCAACTAACTCAGGTTTCGCTGGCTTTCAATAGCCCGCAGCTTTACAACGACGGCAGTGGATTCGTTATCTTAAAAGACATGTCTGTTGACACAAATACTGTTTCGATACAACTCAAAAATCTCAGAACCGCGCAACAGATTAACTTGAATTGCTACCGTTCAGATGAAAACACATTTATTGGCTACTTTGATGTTAACACGACCTTCAACTCTTTAGCCGACGGCGATACCATTAAAGCTACCTACACATCAGGAAGCAATACCTACACTGCATTGACTATCTATTGTCATTATCAGATGGGCTTAACACATCAAAATAAAAGCGACAAATCTCCTGTTCTTTATCCTAATCCCAATAACGGAACGTTTACAATTGAATTTAAAGCTGATGATAATGAAATAACTTACTGGGATATTTTTACAATAAATGGCAGACATGTCAGTTCAGGCTCATATTTTGGAAAAACCAAACAATTCAGCATGCCGAATACTGCTCAGGGTCAATTCATAATTTTATTGAGAAGCAAAAATGAACATTTTACTTTGAAGTATATAATTGAGAAAAATACTAAATAATGAAAGTGTCTAAGAATTAAACTGCTTTACTTTAGAGGGCAGTCCTGACAATAGGCTTTTCTTTTGCATTTACGGCAGAAATCGCCACGCCAAACGCTGTCGAACTGCTCCATAAGAGCAGAAACAATATTATGGTCATCAGTTATAAAGCCGTTTTCAAAATTGCGGGTATCGTCTCCCTTAGCACCCATGCCGGCACCTGTGAGGTTGGCACTGCCGGTGTAGGCTATTTTGCCATCAACGATTACGATTTTATAATGTACCCTTGGACACAACATGCGTTCTAAACCGCCAAACAATACAGGGTATTTGTCAAAATCCTTCCTGAAGTTTGGCCCGGGTTCTTTAGCGTGCATGAGGTGCACTTCTACCTTACGCTTTATAAGTCCTGCCAAAACAGCCACAAAAGGTTGCATGGTTTTGCCCTGCTCCACATACATATCTTTCAGGTCAGAAGTAGCTATTCACACAAAAGCTTTGGCTTTAGGGATGCTGCTTTCAACAACAGTTTTGTAAATCTCTTTATTGAAAAGGAGTTTCATTTAGCATTATATTAAAAAGTCAAATATAGAATTATTAAAGAAGATTGACAAATCACTTGAAAAAAAACATCTTTTTCAAAACAAGACAATATTACCTATTCCCCAATTTCACAAATATTTTGTCTCTCATGTCAGGCATGTTATTTATGTGCTTTTGATTTTTGTCGATGTTTAAAAGACATTGCTCATTAGCAGCAGGGAGGCACGAAACAGATTTTGTTGTATAATTAGTTAAATGAAATTAAAACATATTAATCTTTTTTTTACTTTTGGACTTTGGATAAAAATTAAAAAAGTAAATCAAATTAATAATACGCTGAAAATGAAGAAAAAACTTGACCCGCAGAAAAATTATAAAGAAACAATGAAGGAAGTAGGTTATATAAGTCGTAAAAAAGCGACTCAAAAAACTTATGATGATTTAGGTTTCATGTCAGGATTGGAAGTTCATCAACAATTGTATACCAAAGAAAAACTATTTTGTCATTGTCCTGCTGGTATTTTTCAGAAGAAAAATGATTTTGATGCAGAAATTATTCGTCACATGAGGCCTACACTCAGCGAATTGGGTGAGTACGACGGTACTGCACTGATGGAATTTAAAACCAAGAAAGAGATTGTTTATCGTATAAAAAAAGAAACAGCCTGCACTTACGACGTTGACGACACTCCCCCATTCAAAGTAAACAATGAAGCTGTAGAAATAGCCATTGAAATAGCCATTCTGTCAAAGCTCAATATTGTTGGGGAAATACATATAACCCGCAAACAGTATCTCGATGGAAGTATCCCTACCGGATTTCAGCGTACTGCCATCATAGGTGTTGAAGGTGAGATTCCGCTTAAAAACAAAAAAGTGCGTTTGATTCAGCTCAGCCTTGAAGAAGATTCGTGCCGCGAAGTTTCTGATATTGGCCATACACGCATTTACAGAACCGACCGACTGGGCATGCCACTTATTGAAACCGTTACTTATCCCGACATGAAAAACCCAGATGAAGTGATGGAAGCAGCCAACTACATCCGTTTTCTGAACAGAAGTACTGGAAAAGTGAGAACAGGTATTGGCGCCGGCAGAGAAGACGTAAACGTGAGTTGCAAAGGAGGCACCAGAGTTGAAATTAAAGGCGTTGCACATAACAAATGGATTCCAGAACTTACCCACAACGAGGTTTTCAGACAATGGGCATTGCTCATTATCAGAGAAAAACTAAAGAAAAAAGTCAAAGTGGTTAAAGATTGGAAACTTAATCACATACAAATTAACTATTTAGAATTCAAATTTAAATTTGCCCAGTTGAAGGATGCTTTTGACAACAAACAAAAAATTGTAGCTGTCAATTTGCCCGGCTTTAATGGCATTTTATCACACTTTACTCAACCCGGCAAAAATTTTTCTGACGAATTAAGCGAACGCCTGAAAGTCATTGCTTGTCTCGAAAGACCCAATCTGACACATTCGGAAGTTTTAAAACAAGTCGTTTCTGATGAAGATTTTGCTAAAATAAAAACCCTGCTCAAAGCAGATGAAAATGACGCACAGCTCATTATATGGGGCTCGGCAGACGACATACCAACCGCCATTGAAACCATAGACGAAAGATGCAAAATGGCTTTCATGGGTGTGCCCAACGAAACCAGAAAATCGTTTGCCGACGGCACCACCATTTTCGAGAGAGTGCTTCCCGGTGCCGACCGTATGTATCCCGACACAGACTCAGCCCCAATTCCTCTTACAGATGCCTCAATTAAAAAAATAGGCAAGAGAATTCCTACTGAAGTCATTGAAAGATACAACCAACTAAAATCATGGAATGTTCCTGAAGACACATACACCTACATTTTCAGTAAAAACTTCTTCCCTATTATTGAAAAAATTGTTAAAGATTTAGGCGTTAACCCCCGTTTTGTAGGCACATTCTTCGGCCATACGCTTAAATTTGTAGAAGGCCATTACACCCCTGCTTCATCATTCAATTATGAAAAGATCTATGATCTTTTTAAATTTTTAAAAGACAATAAAATTAAATATTCCATCATAAAGCTCATGATGCCTCATGTGTATCAACATCCCAAGATGGATTTTGACTCTATTTTATCTACCATTAAATTTAAAAAAGTAAAAGCTGAGTCTATCATTACCCATATTCCATTTTTCAAAGAAAAATTCGATTCCATTTCGCGCAAAAAAGACCCCAAATCGTCCACCAACTGGATCATGGGCGAACTCAGAAAAACAGCTTTGGGCAATATTGAACTGTGTGAACTGTGCGAAATAATAACCAAAGAAACAGTCAAAAAATAAAAGGAATAAAAGGCATGTTTCAAAAGGGACTCTTTTTCTTATTGGTCGTTTTTCTTACAATAACGGACTGTTTGCTGGCCCAACAGTATAGCTTTAACAAAGACTCACTGATAACTGCTGTATTGCAGGATATTAAAGCTGACAGCGTTAGAAAGACCATACAGGAATTGCAGGCTTTTGACACCCGATTTGCGTTAGCACCCAGCCGTAAAGATGTGGCTGTACATATTCTTGACAAACTCACAGCTTTAGGATATACAAATGCAAAACTTGATTCTTTTAAATTAGACAGTGTGCAGTGGCTTCCCGGCAGCGGCAACTATTATTCAACATGGCAATACAATGTTATAGCCCAGGTTGACGGTGTGCTTGACGCCAATAAAATTTTTATTTTAGGAGCTCATTACGACAACGCTGTTTATCCCGGCGATGCTTTTGCAACAACTCCCGGCGCCGACGACAATGCCAGCGGCATAGCCGCCATGCTTGAAACAGCAAGGGTTTTTAAATCACATCATATCCAACCCGATTATACCATACGCTTTGTTGCTTTCGCGGCCGAAGAGCTGAATCTGTGCGGCAGTAATGATTATGCAGGAAAAGTGGGCAATGCTTTTGAAGATATTGTGCTGATGATAAACAACGACATGATAGCCCACAATAAACAAGCTGTTAACAACTGTAAATTGAAAATTCAGAAGTATCCCCAAACCGACTGGATAGTCAACCTTACTGAACAAATAGCTCAGGACTATACTGCGCTGACAGTTACCCTTGACTCAAACGCCATTGCGTTTTCCGACAGTTATCTTTTCAACTTGTGGGGATATGATGCGGTTTTTTATCAGGAATTTGACTTCGACACCCTGTTGCATACCACTTTTGACATTATCGACAGTCTGGATATGGATTACTGTGCAGAAATGACAAAAATTTCATGTGGCATGTTGCTGAATACCAATCTGACATTGGCAGGTGTTGAAACTGCATCCAAATCCGATTTCATTTCAAACATATATCCTAATCCTGTAACAGATATTGCAACTTTAAGCATCAATTCGAACAAAGAGCAGAAAGCCTGTATATTTATTTACGATTTAAACAACCGTAAAGTTTTTGAAGTTGAAAAATCTTTAAAAGCACAGGGTATTAATAACTTTGTGCTGGACATGAAGCCCTACACAAAAGGCATTTACAATTGTGTGATTAAAACACCACAATCTTTTATCAGTCATAAAGTCATCAAATTATAAATGAACATAAATAATCTACTATGAGTGAAGATTTTTTTCAAGGTTATAAAGGTTCAGCATTAGAGATGCTGAAAAAGTTTAACGTAAGAGTATGGGGTACTACGGTAGTTAAAACCACCCGTGGAAATTTTGAAGGGACAGTACTGCCACGTGCAGAAAACGATGATGATAAACATATAGTTGTAAAAATAATAACCGGTTATAATATTGGTATTGACACCGATACCATTATCGAAATGAAGGAAACAGGTTATAAAAAAGCCAATTATAAAATTCCCGAAAAAGAATTTCCTTTTACTAAGAACCTTCCCAGTGTTAAGTTATTGGGTACCGGAGGCACCATTGCTTCACGCTTAGATTACAGGACAGGCGCGGTTATACCTGCATTCTCTCCTGGTGAATTATACGGTGCTGTACCCGAACTGGCAGACATTTGCAACCTGACTACTGAAAAACTTTTTGCTGTGTTCAGCGAAAACATGGGTCCTGAGCAGTACAAAGCGCTGGCCATTGCCATTGGTAAAGAGATTGAAAACGGTGTTGAAGGTATTGTAATAGGACATGGCACCGATACACTTCACCACACGGCTGCTGCACTAACCTTTATGATACAGGATTCGCCTGTTCCTATTGTGTTGGTAGGCTCACAACGCTCATCCGACAGACCAAGTTCTGATGCAGCCCTCAACCTGATGCATGCCATGACTGCCGCCGGACATGGCGATATTGCCGAAGTAATGGTTTGTATGTTCGGACCTACTTCCGACGATTACGGTTTCTTACACAGAGGTACCCGCGTAAGAAAAATGCACTCCTCTTATCGTTCTACCTTCAGAACCATTGGCGACACCCCACTGGCAACAGTTACCCGCAAAGGTGTTGTGCCTATTAAACAAGACTACAACCACCGCAGAAAAGACCGTAAAGTGAAAATTCTTCCTTACTTTGAAGAAAAAGTAGCCATGATATATTACTACCCCAACATGCAACCCGACATGATTGACTCATTGGTTGAGAATGGCTACAAAGGTATTGTTATAGTTGGAACAGGTCTGGGCCATGTGAACAAATTATTGTATCCTGCCATCAAAAGAGCTTATGCCAAAGGTGTAGCCATCTATATGACCGTACAAACCTTGTGGGGTTATGTGCACATGTTTGTATATGACACTGGCCGCGACCTGATGGCTATGGGCGTTGTTCCTGCATCTAACATGTTACCCGAAGTAGCCTATATCAAACTCAGCTGGGCATTAGGCCAAACCACCGACCTCGAAAAGGTGAAAGAACTTATGCTCAAACCCATCAACGACGAAACAACCAAACGTGAGCCTTACAATGGCTATCTTATCTATCAGGGTGGCGTTAGTGAGGTTGAAGAGTTTGTACAGAAGGTGAGGAAGTAAAATCTGAGAGTGACGTTTCAACAAATTACTGAAAAATATTTATAATTGCAAATTGCAGTGCATCATGTGATTTAAAAATTGCATTTTGAATATGTTGTATTTTTTGTTAAATATTTATTATTATGCGTGTATTTAACTTTACCATCACACATAGCACTTACGAAAAATTAAAATATTAAAAATGAATAGAATATCTCTTTTCATAAAAATCATTTAAAATAAATATTCATATATTTTTTGATTTTTGACAATTTTAAATTTACATTTGTTCGTTCGTTTGAATCTATTTCTATTAAACTTTATTGATATGAAGAAATTATATATTATCCTATTACTGTTATGTGTATCGTCCAACAGTCTGTTTTCACAATCTGCCAATCCGAATGACCCCAATGATTATCAGTACATCTTTGTTGATGCAGGTCTTAATCACAGTATTGCTTTGCGATGCAACGGAACTGTGGCTTGCTGGGGCGATAACTCTTTAGGGCAGCTTGGTAATAACGGAGCACCAGCCGACAGGAATATTCCTGTTACAGTTTTGGTGAGTCCGGGAACAGATTCTTTAAAGAACATCATAGCAGTAGCTGCCGGTGCCAACCATTGTCTTGCTCTTAGGGCTGATGGTACTGTATGGAGCTGGGGACAAAATACCAACGGGCAGTTGGGCGATAACTCAACCACCCAACGCAATTTGGCTGTTCAGGTGCGTGCCATAGGTGTTGCCGGTTTTCTAACTAATGTGATAGCTGTTGCAGCAGGCACCAGCCATTCGCTGGCCATCCTTGATAATGGAACAGCAGTAGCATGGGGGTTGAACACCAAGGGCCAATTAGCCGATGGTACCACAACACAAAGGTTGAGACCTGTTTTAATGACCGGAATTGATGGAGGTACAACGGCCTTAGCAGTAGCCGCAGGCGATTGCCATACCTATCTTCTTCAGAGTAACGGTTTTGTAAAAAGCTGCGGATGCGATGATGACGGACAAATCGGTAATGATGGCAACTCAGGTATGACTGAAACCACTTCGCTTATATATGTAAATACAAATCAAACAGGAACCATCCCTCTTGAAGGCATTAAAGGTATTGCCTCAGGCCCCAAGCATGGCCTTGCACTTGACACAAACGGGGTTATCTGGACGTGGGGCATAACCGGTTCTCCCAATTATCCTGCAGGGCGTAATGCCAGTACACCTGCCTATAAATATGCTGGTCAAGTGAGTGATATTTCTAACGCCGTTGCTATTGCAGGAGGCACTCATACAAGTTTTGCTCTTTTAAGCGACAATTCGGTAATGGCTTTCGGGTTTGATAATTTAGACCAACTTGGCTTGGGAGCTGGTGACAACAGCACACTGACACCAACTGCCATACCCGGCTTAACAGGAGTCAGGGCTATTGCCGGAGGAGGCCAGCACACCATTGCACTAAGCAACAACGATAGTTTATACTCCTGGGGCGATAACGCACAAGGGCAACTAGGTCTGGGTGTTACCGGTGGAACCGTACAAAGTCCTACGAAAATAACACAGTTTCAGCTAGGTACTATTACAGCTAATGCCGGCCCTGATGCTTATATGTGCGTTGGCGACTCTGTGCAGATAGGTGGAGAAATACCCAATTATGCTATGTATAGTTACCTGTGGTTCCCTTCTACAGACTTAACCGGAGGTGTACTTACAACAAACAGGCCTGATACTTTAGCCCGACCTTATGCAAAATTCCCTATAGCGAATACAATTCATTATGTGCTCATTAAAGATTATCGTGTGAGTGGTAATGAGGTTTGTATTATTCCTGACACAGTTAAAGTAAGCGCTACCGACAGAGCCGAAGCCTCTTACATATCTTCCGCTCCTGCCTGTACAGGAGATTCAGTAAGTTTTATGAGTACCGGCAATGCAGGGCCCTATACCCGTTACCTCTGGGATTTTGGTGTTGGCGCAGTAGTTCCTGCGGGTCAGGATACAGTATACAATCCCTCTGGAATAACATATATTAATCACGGACTTAAACTGGTTACTTTGACTGTAACCGATTCTTGTGGCGGTGTTTCTTCAACTGATGTTTTCAGCGATGGTATTCTTATTCGCGAAACACCTACAGTTACATTTACAACTAATGCACCTGTTTGTACTAATACACCCTTGACCTTTACCAACACAGGCTCAACCGGTTCAACATGGACCTATGCCTGGGATTTTGGTACCAATGCAGTTCCCTCAGGTTCAGCTGCGGAAAACCCTTCTGGAGTTTATTACCAAAGTGCCGGTGCAAAAAGTGTTAAACTCACAATCACAAATGGATATTGTTCTGACACTCACACGCAGAACATCACCATTAACGACACACCCGAAGCATCTTTTGCTTCCACAGCTCCACAGTGCACAGGGGTAGGTGTTGACTTTACCAATACAGGCACCAGCACAGGCGGATGGACTTATGCATGGGATTTCGGCAGCGGGGCTTCGCCGGCCAC
>Ga0172368_10000770_pt1 | contig 45430 bp, 39 predicted proteins | sample Lak11m_FD_114540 | JGI IMG/M metagenome (GOLD analysis project Ga0172368, IMG submission 114540) | Freshwater microbial communities from Kabuno Bay, South-Kivu, Congo - kab_022012_11m | ecosystem: Environmental > Aquatic > Freshwater > Lake | place: Democratic Republic of the Congo: South-Kivu... | reverse complement strand
TAAAGTAGCCTTAAAAGATATGATTGAAATAAGCATTACGAATACTAATACCTTAGCCAAATACAGAAAGATTAATAGTTACTACGATAAGTTAATAACCACGCATTTATAAACTAAAGCCATAAATTAAAATTCCTTTGCTTCAAATTCTCTCTGCAGATTTACAAGCACTTCAATGCTTACCTCATCCGATTTGAGTTCGTTGCTGCCATCGTATTCAAAAGGGTTTTCCATATCTTTGATAAGGAAAAGAATTGAAAAAATAACAAAGGCAAAAATGCTCACCAGAATGAGCCCTCCCCACCAGGGGTCAACATTGAGTAAACAATAAACGCTCAGAAATATAATAGCCATTGCCTGAATACTCACAAAAACAGAGGGTATAAAGTCTGTGTTCTGAATGATATTAATTCTGTTGATGGTCTTTTTTATATTTGCAAGTTCGGTTTTCATTCTGATAACATAATTGGGTGCAGCGCCTTCTTTACCAATCTCAATAATATCTTCCGAAATGGCTTCCAGCAAAGCAGAGAGCTTGTTGTTTTTAAGAATGAAAAAGTCATTTTTAAAAGTCGGAACAAAATTTTTAATTTTAGCCATCAGCTTATCGGCTGCTTTGGATTTAGCAACATTATGCAGATAATCGGCTTCCTGCCAGATAGCATAAAGAGATGCCGCAATTTCGTTGGGTATTTTTTCACTTTCTTTATAATCGGTAACCACACCGGCCAATAAAAAGCCAAGAATAAAAATGATACCGGTTAAAATGCTTGGAAAAAAAGATGAGAGCTCTTTGGGTATCACTTCCCAGTTTAGAAAATGCACACCGACTTTAAAACAGCCAAAAATGATAATGATGGGCAACACTTAGAATAGAAGATGATACTTGCTCTTTCTGATTTTTTCTATGATATTCATGGGTTAAAATTATTTTTTCAAATATGCAAATTTATATTATTTGTTTTGAAATGAGAGAGCGAATTTTATCGGGTATTTTAATCTTTGTGTTTTCGTTAAAATCAAACATTACAATTATGTCACGGGCTTCTGCGGCAATCTGATTATTATCGTCAATAATCTGATAAAAAATACTGAAACTGGTGTTCTTCACCAAATCAATTTTTGATTGGATGGTAATATGTCCGGGGTAATAGAGGGGTGTTTTAAAATCGCATTTGCATGAGGCCAGAATAGCACCTTTTTTTGAACGTTCGTACATTTTTGTAATGCCCGATTTTTCGAGGCACTTAACCCTTGATGCTTGTATGTATTTAAATATGGAAACATTATTTACATGTCCTAAAATATCTATCTCACTCCAGTCGATACGGATTTTTAGTTTTATTGAAAAATTAATCTCAGCCATATCAGGTTTTATTATTGCTGTCATGGTGTTTTGCTTTTGATTATTAATGTTAAAAGTTAATAGATGGCATAAACAAAAATACATATATTTTAAAATATATCCAACTGTACTTTGATTGGTATGTACAACAATTATCTGTTTTAGAGTATCTATTTTAGATAATTTTTTTAGAGATTTTTATCAACATTTTATAATCACTACTAAATCAATATGTTAAGTATTAAAATGGAAGTTGTAGTAGTACAGATGAACGGGCACGGAAATTATTGGCAGAGGAAAGCTGCTGTAAATACGAACCGCAGAAGGCCGCAGAGACAGTAAATGCAGAGGGCCGCAGAGAAATACAATGAACTTTAATTGTCGCTTTTGAATCCTATTCTTTTACGGTTGTTTTGCTCAGTCTCTAGTTTGTTTTTTTGAAGTAGGAAATTGAGAGCTTCATAAATATCCTTGAATTGCTTATTGTATTTATTTTCTAGTTCTCTCATCTTTTCTGTAAGGTCTTTGTGTGTAAGCGAGTATTGTCTTATCATAACAAAAGCTCTCATTATTGTGATGTTAACTTTGATGGCTTTATCCGAATTTAATATGCCGCTTAACATAGCTAGTCCCTGCTCAGTGAAAGCGTAGGGTAAATATTTTTTATGTGCCCCCCTGCCTTTTTTTAAGGTTTCATTTTGCAACCTTAAAGAATCATTGTTTAAGGTTTCATTTTGCAACCTTAAACTTTCCCATTCCGGTTTTGTTAGTTGAAACATAAAATCAGAAGGAAACCGTTTAATATTTCTTTTAACTGCGAGGTTTAAATTTTTTGTTAGTACTTCGTACAGCTCTGCAAGGTCAAAATCTAACATTACTTTTTTTTCTCTTACCTCATAAATTTTGTTTTGTATTATTTGTATCTCCATCGGATATTTAATTATTTAATACAAACATAATAAATTTTCTAAAACTTTAATAAGAAGTTTTTTTGTTTTTAATAAACCTACTGAATCACTACTTTAAGTGCAAAAAAAAATGAGTTATAGTATTATTTGATTATATTTGTACCACCTATATAAATATTGAACCACTACTTTAAGTACAATAAAATAGGAGTTATAGTAGTAATTGAAACAAAGTATATGGCAATAATTGGAAGAAAAAAGGAAATTGAAATACTGCAAAGTCTGTTGAAAACAGATAAATCCGAATTGCTTGCGGTTTATGGTCGGCGACGCATCGGGAAAACTTTTCTAATAAGAGAAGTTTATAAAAAGAATATTACTTTTGAAATTTCAGGTCTTCATAATGGCACTATGAAAGACCAGTTGAAAAACTTTCATCATCAACTGACTCATCATTTTAAGATTAAAAACACAAAGGGAAGCCTACCGGTAGATTGGTCTGAAGCTTTTAAAATACTGGAAGCATGCATTGATAAATCTAAAAAAAAGGATAAGAAAGTTATTTTTTTTGACGAGTTTCCCTGGCTGGCCACTGTGCGTTCAAAGTTTTTAACGTGGTTTGAGAACTTCTGGAATTCGTATTGTACTTACCGAAAAGATTTAATAGTTGTTATATGCGGTTCTGCTGCATCATACATGGTTAAAGAAATTATTCGCAATAAAGGGGGATTGCATAATCGCTTAACGCAAAGAATAAGGTTGTTGCCATTTACGCTTTACGAAACAAAGCTATTTCTTGAAAACCGCAAAATAAAATTTGAGAATTATGATATAATGCAGTTATACATGGCTATTGGTGGTGTGCCGCACTATCTCGAAAGGATTAAAAGGGGGCAGAGTGTTGCTCAGAATATTGATGGTTTATGTTTTGAACAGGACGGTGAATTGATGAACGAATTTAATGAGGTTTTTGCGTCGTTATTTAAAAGCTCAAATGCTCATATTTCAATTGTAAGAGCCCTTGCCGCTACAAATAAAGGATTAACAAGAAACGAACTGCTTAGTAGGAGCCAGTTGCAACAATCGGGGTTTACAACAAATGTGCTTAACGAGCTTATAGAATCGGGATTCGTAAGTCAGTATGTGCCATTCAGCAAGAAAAACCGAAACTCGCTTTTCAGGCTGTCTGACGAGTATTGTCTGTTTTACTTAAAATTTATTGAGCCCAACAAAAATGCGGGCAAGGGAACCTGGATAAAACTATCTCCCAAAAACAGCTTTGCAGTGTGGACAGGATTTGCTTTTGAAACTGTATGCCTGAAACATATTGTACAAATAAAACACAAGCTTGGTATTGACAGTGTTTTTACTAAACATTCCTCATGGAAAAAAGATTCAGCGCAAATAGACCTGGTAGTTGACAGAGATGATAACAGGATAAATCTGTGCGAGATAAAATTTCACAATTCTGTTTACACTTTAAGTAAGGCAGATTTTGAGAACCTTAAAAATAAACTCCAATGCTTCCGCGATGATGTAAGCACACACAAAGGCATCTATTTTACCTTTATCTCAAGCTTCGGACTTAAAGATAACTCTTACAGCTTAAACATGATTGAAAACAGCATTACAATGGATTGTCTTTTTGAGAATTTATAATTTACTTTTATTGCTTATCTGATAAAGCTTACAAGCTATTTAATAAACAAATTTATATTATCTGAACCACTACTTTAAGTGCCAAAAAAAATGAGTTATAGTAGTCGTTCAGATGGGCGGGCATGGAAATTATTGACAGAGAAAGGCTGCTGAAAATGCAAACCGCAGAGGGCCGCAGAGATAATAAACGCAGAGGGCCGCAGAGAAATACAATGAACTTTAATTGTCGCTTTTGAATCCTATTCTTTTACGGCTATTTTGTTCAGTCTCTTGTTTATTTTTTTGAAGTAGGAAATTGAGGGCCTCATAAATATCTTTGAACTGCTTATTGTATTTATTTTCCAGTTCCATAAGTTTATCAGTAATTTCTTTGTAATTCAAAGTGTATTGTTTTAATGCAATGAAAGCCCTTACTATTGCAATGCTGATATGTCTTGCTTTTTTACTCTTTAGAACATGCGCCAGCATAGCTACGCCATGTTCTGTGAATACAAATGGTAAAGCCGTTTTAGGTCGTTTTATCGGATATGTCATCACATTTTGTGATAACATACTTTCCCAATCTTTAGGGTTGAGCTGAAACATAAAATCGGAAGGAAAAACATAATAAATTTTCTGAGACACTATTAAAGAAGTTTTTTTGTTTTTATAACACCAACAGAACCACTACTTTAAGTGCCAAAAAAATGAGATATAGTAGTAGTTTAGGTTAACGGTTGTAAAAATTACGGCAGAGAAAATCTTCGGTAAAAAATGTAAACCACAGGGTTTTGCCATAAATAAACATTTGTCTATTTTAGGGTATCAGCTTAAGATAATCTTTTTTAGATATCGTAATAAAAAGATGAAACATCAAATGGTTTTTGCAGAAATGACAAAAATTTTATAATTTTGTTATTGGTGGAATTTGAAATATAAAAACAAAATGAAAACTATAACCCACAGGGCAGAAATTGAAACAACTTTCTCGAGCGTTAGAGCCATGTCGTTTAATGAGAAAAAAAGTCCTTTTTTAGAAGAAGAAAAAATTAATGCCTTCTTGGATGCTGTGCTGGATTTTAAAAAGACTTTAGCAGAAAAAACACAAAAATTATATGATATTAATGAACGTATTGAAAAATTGACATGGTTTAATGATTTGGATGATGAATGTTTGATGTTAATTAACGACTTAATTTCTACTGCTAAGGATTTGCGCTCTACACTTATCAGACAATACATTTCAATGAATTTTTTAAGAAAAAAAGGCATTGCCAAAGAAGAAATAAAAGATTTGAAAAATGCCATTGATGAATTAAAAGAAACCTACGAAGATTTAGAATCGGTTTTCTTTTTTCTGCCCCAGATGCCTGCTTTTGCTGAAACCACCAGACAACTTTCTCTTGTATAATGGAAATATTTTGTATAGAGGATTTTAAGTCAGCATTTGAAAAACTTATGTATGGAAATCTGTATAACTGATACAGCTAAAAAGGATTTTTCATTTTGGAAAAAAAGCGGTCAAAAATCTGTAAATCAGTGGCATGTTTTAGCATTTCCCATTAAAAAAAACTCACAAACAAAGCCACATTAAGCAACGTAACCAAGCCACCTACTGCATACAGCGCTATTTTTAAAGTATCAGAGTTTTTATATTTCCCCATTACTTTTGAAGAGGAGGTAAGATACACCTGAAGGAATATTGTAACAGGCAGTTGAATGCTTAGAAACATTTGCGAAATGATAAGTCCCCTGAAAGGGTTAGAAATGAAAATGATGATTCCAAAAGCCACCAATAGTGAGATGGCTACACCTAGCCGCGAATGATTGTCTTTGATGTCGTAAGGCTCTTTATACATGCCTGCAAAAATAGTCCCTGCGGCCATACCCGATGTGGTAGTAGATGCAATGCCTGCAAATAACAAAGCCACAGCAAAAACAATGGCGGCATGGTTGCCCAGCAAAGGAGACAATAATTGCTTTGCTTGCTGCAATTCAGCTACAGGGGTATGTGTTTGAAAAAATGTGGCAGCCGCCAGAAGTATCATGGCACTGTTTATAGCCCAGCCAACAAACATAGAAAGCAAGGTGTCAAAGAATTCGTATTTCAGTTGTTTTTTAATGACATTTTCATCTTTGAGGTTCCATTGCCTGCTTTGAATAATTTCTGAATGCAGAAAAAGATTGTGAGGCATCAATACGGCGCCTAAAACACTCATTATTATAATCATCGAACCATTTGGAAATGAAGGTGTTACCCAACCTGTTACAGCGGCATTCCAGTCGATGTTTACGAGTGAAAGTTCATAAAGAAAAGACAGGCCAATAACTGATACAAAAGCAATAATCCATTTCTCAATCACTTTGTAAGAGTTGGTATAAAGCAAGATAAAAACAAAAATGGTTACCAGCAAAGCACCTGCTCTGATTGGAATACCAAACAGCATATTAAGTGCTATGGCACCTCCCAGTATTTCTGCCAGTGAGGTTGAAACAGATGCCAGCATGGCTGAGTTAAGCCACAATTTAGCATACCCCGGTTTTACATATATAGTTGTGGCTTCTGACAGGCAAAGCCCTGTTGCAATACCAAGGTGTGCTACATTGTGTTGCAACATAATAAGCATGAGAGTTGAAAGCGTAACAACCCATAAAAGGGCATATCCGAAATCGGAACCTGCGGCAAGGTTTGATGCCCAGTTTCCGGGGTCAATAAATCCGACTGTTACCAAAAGGCCTGGTCCAATATAGCGTAGAATCTCCAGCCCTCCTGATTTTGGCCTGTAGTTTTTGCGGTCTATATTTTTTAAAAATCCAAACATCCCTTTGAATCCCTATTGATGATAAGTCAGTTTTAAATGGCTTCTAATCCTTAACAATTCTTGAGTAAAATTTATTGTTATTTGCTTGAATTTCTATAAAATAAAGACCTTTACTCAAAGTGCTTAAATCAATACCATTTTCAAAATAGTGACTCTGTGTTTTTATCAACTGCCCCAGGGTGTTGTACACATTGACAGATTCTATCTGCGAAATGGGGTTTATGTAAAATTTGTTATTTGTTGGATTGGGATAAATCTTAAAAATATTTTCATTAAAGGCCGCATGGAAAATACTGTTGGGATCGTTGGTTGCAATGTTAGATCTCGAATAATTGATTGATTTTAAAGGATTGCAATTGTTCCCGATAATTTCAACCTGATAATAAACAAAACCCGAAGGCGCATTGACATCACTGTATTGGGTATTGACTCCGGCCATGGTTCCTATAAGTTGTAAGGATTCAGGGTGGTTTCCCCTGTAAATATTATAAGATGATATTGTAAAACCTTCATAAGCTTCCCATATAAGATTCCAAGTGCTGCCCATCCCCTGATTGATAGTGAGGTGCATTGTTTTATGATAGTCACTCTGGTCGGTTTCTTGCCCGCATGTATCACGAGTGCTTATTTTATATCGGTTGGACATAACATGTGGTTGGGATGTTACGTCAACATAAACACTAAGTGAGTCCTTGGCTACAGCAGCAATTCTTTCAAAAATCCCTGTTACATTGGTTTCTCTGAAAACATAAAATGAGTCTATGCCGGCTGTAAGCAAAGGTTTCTCCCAAACAATAATATTTTTGTTATTGCTGTCAACGCCTACTATACATATTGAAGGTTTTTGCATAGGAATAAGATTTACTGCTACATTGTCAGTGCCTGTGCAACCTGCATCATTGGTGATGGTGACAGTGTAAACCATATTGGTTTTACTGCTAATGGGGTTTGCAATTGTCGTGTCGCTCAGGCCATCAGCCGGAGACCAATCATAAGTAAGGGTTCCCGTATAATTTGAAATGACAAAGTCGAGTTGGGCTAACTCACCGCATATAATTTGTTTGTCGGTGCCAGCATCTGGAATTATGGGAAATACAATAATATTTACATTATCATTGGCTGAGCAACCTTCAGGATTACTTACAGTGACTGTATAAGTGTTAGTTGTATCAAGTCTTACAATGGGATTGGGAATGGTGTCAGTATTAAGCCCTGCAGAGGGACTCCAGGAATAAGTAAGGTTTGTTGCATTGGTTAAGTTGGTGACCACACTGTCGAGTTGATAATAAGTGCCACACACATTTGTGGAGTCGTAAATGTAATTTTCGCCTGCATCAACAGTTAAGGGATTAACGTTTATTGTAACTGTATCAGAAGCAACACAGCTTCCAAAATGGGCTAAAATAGTATATGTCGTCGTTGTTATGGTACTGGCAAGCGGACTGGCAGATGTGCTGTCATCAAGACTTAAAGCAGGAGACCACTGATAGCTGTCGGGTGCACCAACCATTTGCATCAGTTTGTCATTTGAAATGGTATAAATATGGGCAGTATCAGGAATAGATATGCATTTAAAAGTATTGACATTGTTATATATTTGTGTTAGCCATGTTTGACCACCATTAATGGTTTTGGAAAAAGCACCGTTGACACCTGCGTTTCCAGCTGCAAAGCCTGTGTTTGAATCAGTGAATAATATTTTTTCTCCGGGAACTGTTTTGGGTAAAACACTCCATGTATTGCCACCATCCTGAGTTTTGAGTATAATACTCCCCGATCCTGTACCATAACCTATGATATAACCATTGTCGGCGTCAGTAAAAGAAACATCATTGAGCAAGTTGGTAACACCACTTTGCTGGCTAACCCAGGTCAAGCCTCTGTCAGATGTTTTCAGTATGGTGCCGTTTAAACCAACTGCATAGCCTGTTGAATCATTGGGAAATACGACAGCATAAAGCTTATTTGAAGTGCCGCTGTTAAGTGAAGTCCAGTTTGTTCCTCCATTAATTGTTTTGAATATTAGTCCGTTATTGCATACGACATATCCTGTATCGGCATGGGTAAAAAAGACATCATTAATACTGCCTCCTAAGCTGGGCGATGAAATGAAGTTTGTGCCGTCGGTGCATTTTAACACAGTTCCTGAATTTCCTACTACATATCCATTGAGGTTGTCGGCAAAATGTATAGCTTTCAGAGCCTGAGTAAAAAATGAACTTACAGTATTCCATGTAATACCTCCATCGGTTGTTTTGTAAACCTGATTAGTGGTGATTGCAAAACCGGTATCAGGTGTGGTAAAGTAAATATAACTAAAATAATTGAACGATACAGTTTTCATCTTACTTAAAGCAGACAACTGGTATTTTTCACCGCAGGTAATATTAATGTCGAAGCCTGCATCAACTTCATATTGATTGACGGTTACAGTAATATCCTCATCTGTTGTGCAACCCGAAGGAGTAGTAACCATAACTGTATAAGTAGTTGTTTGGTCCGGCTCGGCCATGGGATTTGGTATGGTGTCATTATTCAGGCCTGTACCAGGTGACCAATGATAAGTCAGTGTGCCGCTGCCTGTATAATTGGTGTGGATTGAATCAAGCTGTACGCTTTGTCCGCACATAATAGTCTTATCTTTATTCGGCATGTAGTTTATGTTAATATAGATCACATCTACATTAACCTGGCTGCTCGAACTGCAACCTATAGAATCGTTGACCGTCAGTGTATAGTTTATGCTTTGATATGGATTTGCAGTGGGAGTAAGGGTGTCAGTTTGTGAAAGAGATTGTTGAGGAGACCAAGTATAGGTCAGTGGGCCTAGCTCACTGTGGTTTGTCTGGGCAAAGCCATCAAGAACAGTTGAATTTCCGGCACAAATAAATTTATCATTTCCGGCATCTGCAGTTACTGTTACTACTTTGATCTGCACACTGTCACTGTAAATAACACGGCATGTATTACTTAATTTGCACCTATAATAACCCTCTTCATTGATACTTACACTATTTAGTGCTAAAATGCTGTCAGTGGCATTGGGAATGTCAATGTCATTCTTCTGCCATTGAAATTCATAAGGACTTGGTCCATCAATACTAACGGCAAGTTCTGCATTTACACCCATGCACATTATCTTATCCATAGGTTGCAAATCAAAATCAACAGCTAAGGGCTGATTTTCGACAAAGGAAGTGTCAATAACCTTTTTTGAGTTTTCTGTTGAGGATGTTTGGCGTATGCAGCGTGTTGAAGCTATATGTGCACTTTTATAAAAATCTTGTTGATAATATGTTATATTACCTTCATCAAAATATTGAGCCCATGCGTAATCGGCATTGTATTCTGTTGAGGATAAATAATAGTAACTACAGCAAGGTTCAATAAAACGACCAATGTTTTTACGGTTCAACCATAGCAGATTGAGTTGGTCTTTTGCAGGTAGAAACCAATCATTGGCACCATCAACTGACAAGTCAGCGCAAGCACTTGCAGCTATAGGGCGAGAAGAACAGGATGCAATTATAGCAGATGTATTGGCGGCGCCATCGGTATTGCTCGTGGCTCCTGCAATATGTGTGCTCATACATCCCCATTCGATTCCGAAAGTTTCGTCTTTTTCTGCGGCCAAAAATAGTGTATTGCTATTCTCTTTAAGATATAATATGCCCCCATGAACCTTTGTTCCCAAAGGCACATTGCCTATGTTGGTAAAAATTTTATGAATTATAAGACTGCTGTAGAAATGGTTTGGCAAATCGCATTGAGGTGCTTTTACTTCAGCTCTGTAATATCTTTTTCCTGTGGATGTCATTGCAGAAATCATTGTACAAATACTGTCTGTTGCATTAGTAATATTTGTCCAGGTAATATTATCATCAGACTGTTGCCACTGAATGTTGCCAATGGCATTGTTAACATAGAGTTGTACTGTGTCACCCACAATTTCAACATTGTTAACCAGCATTAATTCTGCTGAATCCGACACTATTGAGCGGCAAAGATTGCTGGCTTGGCAACTGTAAAATCCTTCATCGGCAGGTGTAATGTTTTCAATAACGAGCAATGAGTCTGTTTTTCCGGGCAAATCAATGCCATTCTTTTTCCATTGATAGGAAATAGGAATGTTGCCACTGCAAATTATTGAAAACATCGCATTATCTCCTGCATGCTTTATTTGCATCTGGGGTTGCTGAATGATTCTTACAGAAGCTGGCTGATTGGTGATATCAATATGTGTAACAGTTTTATAAGAAGGGGTTGTTGGAAATGATCTGATACAACGCACACCTAAGGTAAATGATTTTGGATAATAGGGACTCTGAGTGCCATCGTCAAAGTTCAGATTCCAGCCATTGTCGTTGCTAAGCTGAGTTGAATTCCAATAAATATAGCTGAAACCACCAACAAAAATTCTTTGTTTATAGAGTGAATCTAATTGGTCATTAGCAGGTAAATACCAATCATTAAAACCACTTTCAACCAGATCGCTGCATAAGCTGGCTGCAATAGGTCTGGCAGCACAACCCGTCAAGATGGCATTGGTGTTGTCAAGACCATTAGAAGCACTTGTTGCACCAGTTATATTTGTGCCCATACATCCCCAAATAGCGCCTCCGTCTATATCCTGCCTTGATGAAATATGCCAATTATTGCCCCCATTTTTATTAAATAAAATTCCTCCGTTGACAGGAGCTCCAATTGGCACCAGATTAATGTTTGCAAAAATGACATGTCGTATAATACTGCTGTAATACGGTGTCACTAAAGGGCAAAGCGTATCCGTAATTTTTGCTCTGTAACATTTTCTGCCTGAGCTTGTTGAGGTTGAAATAAATGTATAAACCGAATCAAATGCATTTGGAACGTCTGTCCATGTAATGGAATCTTCGGAACTTTGCCATTGAATGCTACCTGTGAAATTATGGATCTTTATCTGCACAGTGTCTCCAACCACTTCAATGTTGTCTCCTACATAGAGCTTAACTGAATTGGAAACTAATGTTCGGCACAAATTGCTAATCACACAAGTGTAAGAGCCTTCATTACTAAAATTCACATTGCTGATGGTAAGTACAGAGTCGTTTTGATTAGCCATGATAGTGTCATTTTTCTTCCACTGATAGGAGATAGGCCCTGTTCCTGTAGCTAATACAACAAATTTTGCAGTTTCTCCAATTTTCTTAATGGCCATTACAGGTTGTGAAGAAATATTGAGTGTTATAGGCTGACTGTAGGCATAAGCCGTACATTTGGCTTTATAAATATCAGTTGCATAAAACTTTCTGATACATCTTACATTGCTCGCATAGCCTTTAGAATGGCTATATTGACTCCCTCCATATATTTTGCACCATGCATTATCTGTACTTATTTCTGTAGCGCTCCAGTAATAACTTGCAACAAATCCTCCCACACTTGCGCCTTGCTGGAAAAGAGTTCCCAGCTGATTAATAGCAGGTAAAAACCAATCATCGTAACCATTGGTCGTTAAAGTATCGCAAACGCTGGCAGCTATAGGTCGTTCAGAGCATGTTTGAACAATGGATGCTGTGCTTAACTCACCATCTTCGTCATTCCATGCATCAGCTACAGAACTTCCGGTGCATCCCCACAATAACATATCTCCCTGGTCCTGAGGAGGTGCCATTAAACCATTGTCTGAACCATCAGTATAAAATATTTTACAACCGTTGTTTTTAATATTATTGGGCACACTTGACGCATTATCAAATATTTTATTTCTGATAATTGTACTGTAAAAGGGCGATTGCGAAAGACAAAGGGGATCAATAAGCTTTGCCCTATAGTATTTTTTATGTGAAGTTGTCTGAGAAGAGATAAAGGTGTAGGGATTGCTTGTTGCACCTGAAATATCATTCCATGCTGCTAATGTGTCTTCTGTAGATTGCCATTGGATAGAACCAGAAGCATTTATAACTTTCAGTTCGACAGAATCACCTGCTATTTCATAGTTGCTGCCAATAAAAAGTTCGGCTGAGTCAGAAAGCAGGGTGTCTGCAGCATTACCCACCTTGCATGAGTAATAGCCTTGATCATCAAAATCGATGTTGCTTATTGTCAGCACAGAGTCAGTGGCCAGAGGAATATCAACATCCCCTTTTTTCCATTGAAAAGTTAATGGGGATGTACCGGTAGCTGCAACCCTGAATGTTGCGTTACTGCCATAAGGTTTTAGCTGAATGACCGGTTGCATGGTAATAATAGGTGGCTCAAGGCCACCATTTGTTGTTTTAAATATTTTACCGTTGTTACCTGCCACATAACCTATACTTTCGGAAGTAAATGAAACTGTATTCATTATGCTTCCCAAGCCGTTTGTCAGTGTTATCCATGAACTTCCGCCATTAGTTGTTTTATATATTTTTCCATTAATTCCAAGCAGATAGCCGATATTGGAATTGTAAAAATAGACTGATTTAAGCCCCTCCATGGTGCCAGGCGCCTGAGTTACCCAGCTTGTTCCATAGTTAGTAGTTTTCAGTATTCTTGCATTGCCATTAAGGTCTCCAACAGCAAAACCGGTGCTTGGATTTTGTGGCAGGAAGCATACAGCATTTAAATAAAAAGTACTGTTGGTATATTGTGTAGTCCAGTTGGTGCCACCATTAACGGTTTTAATAATAACTCCCGAAGTGCCGCTGCCACACGCAGCATAACCTGTGTTTGCATCAGTAAAAAAAATAGACCTTATGGTCTGACTCGTTCCAATAGTTAATGGTGTCCAGTTCAGACCTCCATCAGTTGTTTTGTACATCTGGCCAAAATCGCCTCCCACATAACCGGTATTATTGTCAGTAAAATATGAGGTATAAAAATAAGTTGAAGTGGTTCCGGTATTTCTGCTTACCCAGTTTTGTCCCCCGTCAGTGGTGCGAAGTACTGTGCAGTAACCCCCTGAAGCGTAACCTGTTGTGTCATCAGTAAAAAAAACGCTGTATAATCCACGGCTGGTACCACTGCTTTGTGTTACCCAATTAGAGCCACCATTGACTGTTTTTAAAATGACGCCAGAAGCACCAACCACATAACCTGTATCCACACCTGTGAAAAAACTTGAAGTTAAACTAACGCTGACACCACTGCTCAGAGGTGCCCATTGAGCAAATATAATGTTGTTGTTGAAAAAAAACAGTACAATAAAAATGTAAAATAGTCTTTTCATAAAAAAATCTGTCCCTCTTATTTATTAAACGGTAAGGTGAAATAGAATACAGAACCTTTTCCTAATACAGAAGTCAGGCGTATGCTGCCTCCGAGTAATTCGACAAAAGCTTTAGAAATTGACAAGCCCATGCCAAACCCACCGGCTTCGCGCAGTGGTGAATATTCAACCTGACGGAAACGTTCAAAAATTTCTTCATGCATTTCATAGGGAATACCAATGCCGGTATCTGACACATAAAATTCTAATTCTTTATCTTTCACTGTATATCCGAATTCAATAAAGCCTTGTTTTGTGAACTTTAATGCATTGCTGAGCAAATTGGTTAAAATGTGAATCAATTTTTTTTCGTCTGTTAAGAAATTAGCATCATAATGGGTTAAGGTTGTTTTAAAACTGAATAGTAAATTTTGTTTTTGAGCCTGGTTGATAAACTGATCGTAAACGCTTTTTAAAATAGAATTGACATTTACTTTTCTTAAGTTAACTTTTTCTTGTCCTGCTTCAATAGTAGAAAGTGTGATAATATCATTGATGATTGACAGTAGCTGATTGCTGCTTTGAACAATTATGCTGATGTAATTTCTGCGTTCTTCATTGGCTAAACTGGGGTCGGTAAGCAAGCTGGAAAACCCCACAATAGCATTAACAGGCGTGTGTATTTCCTGTGAAATATTTTTCAGAAAAGCTGTTTTAAGCCGGTCACTTTCTTCAGCATTGTTCTTTGCATACAGTAGTTTTTCTTCGGCTTTTTTTCTTGCCGTAATATCCTGAATATAAGAAACAAAATACTGGGGTGTGTTCTTTTGCTTGTGAACAATACCTGTTGAGATGCTGACCCATACGACATGTCCTCTGATGTGAATAAGGCGTTTTTCGTAAATATTGCTTTTAATCTCGCCTGTTAACAACTTGGCATTCATTTCATTGCCAATATTCACATCGTCGGGATGTGTCACATGACTGACTTTCATTTTTTCCAGATCTTTTCTGGAATAAGCCAACATTCTGCACAAGGTGTTGTTAACACTTATGAATTTGCCATCGAGGCTGATCAAGCAAACACCAATAGCAGCACTTTCAAATGCTGTTCTGAAAAGCTCTTCGCTTTCAGTTAAGGCCACAAGAGCCTGTTTGCGTTCATCCTGGGCTTTTTTGTGCTCCAATACGGTTTTTACTGTAGGTACAAGACCCATTATATGTTTCACCGATTTGATCACATAATCGGCAGCTCCCATTTTCATTGACTGAATGGCCACTTCTTCAGAGCCTGTTCCTGTAACGATTATTACTGGCAAATCAGGGTCTTTTTCTTTTACTATTTGTAATACCTGCAAACCATCAAACCCAAGAATATTAAAATCACTCAGCACTAAGTCAAAATTGCCAGCAGCCAATTGTTTTTCAAATGTTTCCCTGTTGTCGGCCTCAACAATTTCAAATTCATCGCTTTCCTTTTGGAGAGCGACTTTCACAAGCTGACGATCGTGCATGCTGTCGTCAATGTGTAGAATACGAATTTTTGGCTCCATATTTTAAATTTTTTTATATTTAAATTCCTGTTGCATCAATATTTAATGTACACCAATAATCATCAATTTTTTTTACCACATCAATAAAACCTTTGAAAGAAACAGGTTTCAGGAGGTAGCTGTTGGCTCCTATATCATAACTCAGTGCACGGTCTCCTTCTTCTTTTGAGGAGGTAAGGATAATAACAGGAATACGTTTAAGCAATTCTGTGTTTTTTATCTGGCGCAAGACCTCAAAACCATCTATGCCGGGCATCTTCAGGTCGAGTAAAATAAGGTTTGGCAGCGGAAATTCTTCCCTGTTTGTATATTTGTTGCGACCGAAAAGATAGTCAAGCGCATCTTTGCCATTGCGGGCAACATTTATTTTGTTTTTAAGATTGGCTTCCTTAAAGGCATCTAAGGTGAGCACAACATCCATTGGATTGTCCTCTACTAATAATATCAGTGCTTGCTTTTCCATATTATTGCATTTTTTGTTTGGGTAATTTTACAATAAAAGTACTTCCTTCATTTACAGCCGATTCAACACTTATTTTTCCATTGAGCATGCTGACTGCTTTTCTTACGGTTGCCAGTCCTATACCTGTTCCCGGATATTGCTCTTCACTGTGCAGGCGTTGAAATATGTTGAATATCTTTTCCCAGTGTTCTTCAGGAATACCAATGCCATTATCTGAAATTTTCAAGGTATATCCATCATCAAATTCTTCGCACTGAATCTTTATTTCAAGTGGTATATCTGTGCGTCTGTAGGTGATGGCATTTTCAATAAGATTTGAAAAAATCTGCTGCAACAAGCTTCCATCACCGAAAATTTCGGGAAGTTTTTCATCCACAATAAATTGACCTCCAATTTCTTCAATTTTCTGTACAAAATCGAGATGTACCTTGTTGATTAACTTTTTCAGTGAGACAGGATGCAGGTCAATATTCTTGCGTCCTAATCTTGAAAAGTTAAGCAGGTCGTTGATGAGTTGTTCCATGCGGATGCTGGCTTCAACAATATAATTGAGATATTGCTGTCCCTCTTCATTGAGTGCTTCGCGATGGCGACTGGCTATAATTTGAGAAAATCCGAATATAGCCCTGAGCGGTGCTCTGAGGTCGTGGGATATGGAATAACTGTAAGATTCAAGCTCTTTATTAATGGCAAAAAGTTGAGATGTCCTTTCAGCAACACGTTCCTCGAGTGTTTTATTGAGTTTTTGAATTTCTTCGTCGGCCAACTTGCGTTCAGTAATATCTCTGACAATATGAACAGCTCCTGTCAGATTGTTGTCGGCATCAAAAATAGGGTCAACCGTTACATCAAACCATTTGTCTCCCAGCTTTTGCTCAATGCTTTCCCGCTGTAATGTTTTTTTCATTTTTATCACAGGGCAATTGTCAAGTGGGTGTTCTGTTCCATGTACCACTTTCCAGCATTGTTTGTTCAGCAATTCGCCTTTGCTTTCGGGGAATAAGTCGCCCATCACTTTATTAAACCGCACAATTTGCTGATTGTTATTAAGCAAACAAATACCATCAGAAACACCATCAAAAGTGATTTTCCATTGATTGGCTGAAGCTGTTAGCGCTTCTTCAGCTTTTTTACGTTCGGTAAGTTCTATCTGTAAATTTTCATTCGAATTACTCAGTTCTTTGGTTCGCTCTGCAACTCTGTTTTCCAACTCTTTATTTAATTTCTTTTTGGTCTTGTAATTTTTATAAACAGTAATAACCAGAATAATTACCAAAACAATGATGATAATGAGTAAATACAAAAGATTTTGTTGGCGGTGAATCTTTAAGCCTTGTTTCTCTAGAACAAGCGACTGAGTTAAAATTTCCTCCTTTTGATGTTGCAACTCTTCATTTCCTTTTTTAATCTCTAATTTTTGGGCTTCTAGTTCCTGCGATGTAAGATTATAAACTTTTTGCAGTTCCATCATCTTTTGTAACTGCGTTTTTAATTCTTTTTCCTGTTCTTTGAGCAAAGGTGATTGAACATCTAATATTTTTTGTTGTTCCTGAATTTTTTGAATCTGAATTTTTAAATTATTTTCCTGCTCTTTGAGCATTTGGGTTTGGTTTTCAAGAATTTTTTGCTGGTATTGAATCTTAAAAGTTTGTTTATTGAGACTGTCCTTAGCATTGTTAACCTCCATGTTTTTTGCATAAACTGCGTTTTCAAGCTGTTTGAGGTTGCTTTCGAGATTTTCGTTGCGTTTCTGAAGACTGCGCAAGCTCTGCTGACCTTCGCGGTACAAGGCAGCCACATCTATTTCAGAACCGCCCAGCAATATCATGTCCTGCATGATGCTCAGATGCTGATTGATAATGTTGGCTTTATTAATTTCAAACAACAATGTGCCGGCCTCTGAATCATAGAAATTAATCATTATCAGCTTTTTGTCTTTATAGCCATCACTTATAAGTAGAATATTTTTGCCTTCTATTTTATCGAAAACTTTGACAAGATTATCTTCATTTCCTTTGGTAATAAAAATAAGCTCAACGTCATTTGTATTGCTTAAAGTTTGAGCTGATGATACTACAATAGGCTTATTTCTAAGTGTTTTGGTTTTTGAAAGGTTGTTCAGTTCACGAATGATGTTATCATCCTGACCAATAACCAGAAAATGAAATTCTTTAATCGCATCTTCATTAGACCATTGAACATTTTTGGCAAAATTATAAATGTAAGCGCTTATGGCTACGTGCCTTGGTATTTGTTGCGCCAAAATATCAGGGCAAGCTGCAGTAATACTGATAATTGTAAGAAAAATTTGAAGTATAATTTTTTTCATAAATATTCTATTCAATTATTTTACACCCATCTAATTATCTAAAGCATAACTTACTGTAAACAGAAATGTGCGTTGGGGCTGTCGATATCTCTCAGGGGTTCTGTTTGAAGTATGATAGTACTCTTTATTCAAAATATTTTTAATTGTAAACCGCAGTGAGAAACCCTTGTAATTTACAAATGACAACTGACTGTGGAATAGAAGACAAGGATCAATAATTTTGCTGTCGGTAAAAGAAATGAGGACAGGGTTCTCTCTTTTACCGATATAATTGGCTCTTACATTAAACATAAAATAATTATAGAATAAAAAGGTAACACTTGCATTACCACTGTGTTTACTTATTTCAGGAACAAATGCCCCCGATTCGTCAAAGCTCTGATTGAATGTGTAATTTAAAGATGTTTTCAGAAAGCTTGAAGAATGTCTTAAATAAACTTCAACACCATTTGTATTTACCTGTCCACGGTTAGTCCATTGATAGCCTTCGTAAACAATTTTTTTAGTAATGACGTTAGTAAGATTGTTTTTATAAGTGACAAAGTCTAATTTATAGTTTTCGGCTATAGAGAAAGTAAATGAAGCCTCTAAAGATTTCATTTTTTCGGGCAACAGAGAGGGGTTGCCAACACCATCGGAGTAGTCCCATGGATAAGGCGCCCTGAATGCTTCGGCATAAGAATACCGCATGATGTGTTTGCCAAAGTGGTAGTTAAGTCCCGCGCGGGTGGTTAAAGGTTGCTCGTACAAACTGCTTTTATCGTAACGCACACCCCACGACAAGAAGAGCTTGTCAATAATTGGAATTTGTGTTTCAACAAAAGCACTTGCACGCGAATTGTTCAGCATTGCAGGTTTAGCTGGGTCGGGAGGTGCCAACTCAGGGGAGTCGCTGAAGGAAAAAGAGTTTTTAGGAGATAGTTTTTGCAATTCAAGCGTCAGACCGGCGGTAATAGAGAAAAAAGGAAGCCCTGTGTAACTGAATACATTTTCAAAGCCACTTAAGTTGCTGGGGCGGTAATACCCAATCTGAGCGGTATCTACAATGCTGTAAATGGTATTGTCCATCACAGTTGCATTGCGGTTGTACAAAATGGATGAGAGGTTAAAATTCTTTGAAAATTTCTTGTTGTATTTAAGGTAATTATTGATGAAGCGTATGTTCCACGATGTGCCATAGTCGCGGAATATGCTTCCAACCGAAGGTGTATTGGTGGCTGTAGATACTTTTTTATACTGGTAGTTGGTACCAACAGAGAAGTCTTTCAGTTGTGCTTTTACATCGAAAGCATAATCATCTTCAAAATTATCCATAAGGTCTGTCCAGTTGTAATCGCCTGCCCTCCCTGTAAGGACAGCTTTATCCGACTTTTTTATCATGCCGGAAGCCAAGATGCCAAAAGTTTTTTCTTTGTTGGAAGTGCAAAAGCTGAAATCATTAACAGAGGTGTTGAAATTGCCGACAGTTGAATTGAGTTCTACCCTTTTGTCGAAAGCACTTTTTGTTATTATATTGACAATTCCGGTTACTGCATTGGTTCCATAGGCAACAGACGAAGGCCCATAAATGACCTCAATGCGGTCAACATTCGATAAATTGTATTGTCCTCCACCATAAAAATCACCTGTATTGATCTCATTTACCTGCACCCCGTCAATAAGAACTAGGGTGAGGTTGTTCTGATTCGGAATACCACGTTGAAATACATAATTGTTAACACCTAGGGTGTTTCTTTGTTGAAAGCCCGGCAGCTCTGACAATGCTTCTTCAATTGTAGTGTAACCCCTTTCTTTAATCATTGCAGCAGTAATAACGTATATACTTGAAGGGATTTCGTTTAAATTCTGAGTGATTTTAGAAGCCGATGTGATCTTAAGTTTGGATAATTGGTTTAAGTCCAGATCATATATGTTTATGGTATCTATCTGAGAAAATGCTTGATTTGCAATGAATAAAAAAGAAAACTGTAAAAGATTTAAGACATATCTTTTCATTTTAAAGAAGCTTTTATTTGATTCAATAAATGCAAACATAAACCTTATACTGAATATAAAATATAAAGGTAACAGAAAATTTGCGTTTTCAGCAAAAATTTCTTACAAACCATTAAATTTTTAGTTAAAATTTAACCAAAAAGTAAGATGTTATAATGATTTGATCAAATCATTATAAAAAAGTAAAATTATAGTATAGAAAATGTTAATCTGTAAAATGAAAGGAAAATGTTACGAAATATTAAGAATTTTGAAAATGGGAGACCATTTTTCAAAACTCAATAATAAATTAATCCTTTCTGTACTTGCAGCAACCGGGCAATGCATCGTAAACTTTGTCGGATGCTTTTCCAAGTTCTGTATCATGCCCCACTTTTGTAAGGGCTTTGCTCAAATCTTCTTTATTAATTTTGTCACTAAAAGTATAGGTCAGCATATTTAATTCTGCATTCCACTGGGCATCCTTTACGCCTTTAACGCTTAGTGCTGCCTTTTCTATTCTTGCTTTACACATGCCACAGGCACCGAAAACTTTAAGGGAATCATTGGGTGCAACAGCAGCAGGTGCTTCTTTTGTACTTGTTTCTTTCATTTTACCGCATGAGGGTTTCCCTTTAGCACAGCAGCTCTGTGCCTGAGCTTTTAAAGATACAATTGTCGATAAGGTTATAATTACCAGGCTGATTTTTAATAAATTTTTCATTTTTTGTTTTTTTAAGTTTGTTATTAATGTTGAATTGCAAATTTTCCTTCAGCAAGCTGAATATTGAAAGAGTTAACGATTTTGAAGATGTAAAGTCCATTGGATAGATTGGATGTATTGAGTTTAAAAGTACTTTCATTCAGGTTTTTTTCTATAATCACGGCCCCTGTCATGTCAGAAATAATCATTTTATGGCCTTTGTAGTTCAAATCCTGTAAGTCAACAAACAACTGATTGCTGGCGGGGTTGGGAAATAATTTAATATTTTTTATTGTTTCCCTGCTTGATTGAATACCGGCTACAGTGCCTGCAAATGCCAGGTTGTCCACCCAGAGGTAATCTTCCTGCGAGGGATTAGCGCCACTGGCCTTGAGCACAATAATGCATGAGTCGGGAAAACTATCGGACTGATAGGTGAAGTTGAAAGTGAAGGGAGCCCAGCTCATGGCCATGCCCGATAGGGTTTTTACTACAGTGGCAATGGTATCCCTTTGGTTTGTATTGTTATTCCACAATGTCAATATGGCCGAGACGGACCCCTGACTGGAGCCAAATATCATGTGCTGCCACTTGCCGGTAAAGCTTTGTGGACGCTGGTTAAAGGGAAAACCTGAAATGGGCTGGAGGGATATTGAATCGAGCGCACCACTAACAGCTATGCCATTTACCACTGACTTGGCTATGGTTTGAGAGGTTAACTTCAGGTAAGCTGTGCCGGGGCTGCCGGGTGTGGCCTTGGTGGCAGTAAAAATGCCCGATGATGCTGTGGTGTTGTTCATCGTGCCCCATGAGTCGGGGTTTTCGTAAGTACCCATGTTTGTCCAGCTTTCAAACCCACCATTGGGTATTTGAGCTAAGCTTGTATTTACAATTAATGCAAGAAAAATAAAGTATATGACTTTCTTCATTTTTAATAATTTTTACAAAATTACGGATTTTATCGAAAAGTTAACGAAAGAGAAGCAGCTAAATTGCTGTATTCTGCACTATTAACAGTTATTTAACAATTTATATTCTGTGCATTAAGCCTGATGCTATTCCCAAATTAATAACAAGCCTTAGTAGCTTACAATTTACAATTCAATAAATTTGCAATTTAAAATATTTTTTTGAAGGAATAAATTCAATAACGAATATCGATTAACAAATAATGATTTAAGAAGTTAAAGACCTGACTAAGGGAAGGAAGTACTATTATATCAAGGTCACAAACACCCCCGATGCAATCCCAAAACCAATAATAAGCAAGGTGCATAAAATGATACTCACTTTGAAGAGTAAGCCTGTTTCTATTTTTGTCTGTGGTTCTACATCTGAAAAGTACATGGCGATGATGGGTTTGAAGTAGTAATAAATGCTCACCATTGAGCCTATTACAGCTATTATAACCAGCCATACATAACCGCCTTGCACAGCCACAATAAAGATATTATATTTAGCCATAAAGCCTGCCAGTGGGGGTATGCCTGCAAGCGACATCATGGCCATCGTCATTGCAAAGGCTTCAATAGGATTGTTTTTTGCCAGTCCTTTGAATGCGCTCATTGAAAAAGAACCGTTTTTATCGCGCACCTGTATAAGTACTGCAAAAGCAGTGATGGTGGCTACGGTATAAGCCAGGGTATAAAATAACAAGGAACCAACCGATTTAGGTCCTAAAGCTATGATTGTGAGTAACATATATCCTGCGTGGGTAATGCCCGAATAAGCCAGCATGCGCTTCATATTGTCCTGATAAACAGCTGTAAAGTTACCCAGTATAATAGTGGCTGCTGATAGTATCCACAGCGTTGTGGTCCAGCTCTGATGTATGTCAGCAAAGGCTGTTGAAGCGAGTCTGTAAAAAGCAGCTATGCCTGCCGCTTTGCCTACTGTTGCCATAAAAGCTGTAATAAGGGTAGGGGAGCCTGTATAAACATCGGGCGCCCAGAAATGGAATGGCACGGCTGCAATTTTGAAAGAAATTCCTATAAAAACCAGCAGCATACCTGCATAAAACAACTTGGGCAGCGAAGTGCTGTTTGATGATACATAAGTGCTTATGGCTGTCAGGTTGAAACTGCCTGAGGCTCCATATACCAGGGCCATGCCGAAGACCAGAAACCCGGTGGCAAATGAACCCATAATGAAGTATTTCATGGCTGCTTCATTGGAGGTACTGTCGTATTTTTTGCTGCCTGCCAGTATGTAAAGGGTTATGGAAAGGGTCTCAATACCCAGAAAAAGCATGATGAGGTTGCCAAAAGATGTCATTACCAGTCCGCCAATCAGTGAAAACAAAAACAAAGCATAGATGTCTTCCAGTGGACGTTTTACAGATTTATAATAAAGTCCTGCAAACAGAAAAACCAGAAAAGTACAGAATATCAGAACGGCATTAAAGGCAATACTGAAATTATCAGCAATAAACATTTCATTGAAAAAGTGTATAGATGTGTTCCATTCACGGATGCACAAAAAGAAAGCGAGGAGTAAACCAACTAAAATAATGGGGAGCAGGATAGATTTTTTGCCCATCACACCTAAAAACAGGGTGATTACGGCTAATCCTGATATGGCTATGAGTGTATTCATCGGTTGCTGCTTTAATTAAGTGAAAAGAGGGGTGAATGGAGAATGCTTCTGACATAGGGTTCTGCTATATTTAAGAACATCTTGGGATATACACCCATCCAGAATATCATTATGATAAGTGGTATTAAAACTATGATTTCACGGATTGTTATTTCCTTAAAATCTTCTGTTGCGGCGGTCACAGAGCCAAACATAACCCTTTGATACATCCAGAGCACATAAACAGCACTCAGAATGATGGTAAGTCCTGCAAACACAGCCAGAAAATGATTAAATTCAAAAATACCCAGCAATAGTAAAAATTCTCCGACAAAGCCATTGGTAAGAGGTAGGGCTATGTTTGCAAGAAGAATAATCATAAAACAAACAGAAAAAATCGGAGCTTTAGAAGCGATGCCTCCCAATGAGGCTATAGTGCCTGTGTGGGTGCGGCGGTAAAGGATTTCGTAACAGAAAAAAGCACCAGCCACATTGATGCCATGCGACAACATCTGAAAAACAGCCCCTTCCATGCCATTAAAGTTGCCCGAAAAAACACCTGCTGAAATCAACCCCATGTGGGCCAATGACGAAAAGGCTATAAGACGCTTCAGTTCTGTTTGCTTTATGGCTATGAGTGAGCTGTAAAGAATACCTGCAATAGAAAGCAATATAACATAAAAACTCCATGAAGTCAGTACTGAAGGGCATAAGGGCAATATAAACCGCAATATGCCGAATATGCCCATTTTAAGCATGACACCTGCCAGCAGCATAGACCCTTGCGTGGGCGAAGCTGTGTGTGTTTTGGGGAGCCACGAATGCAATGGAAACAATGGTATTTTTATGGCAAAAGCCAGAAAGAAAGCCAAAAAGACCAATACCTGTGCACTGTAATCGAGTGTCAGATTGTAAAAAGCCAGAAAACTAAATGAGTGAGTGCCCGGTGTCAGCGTATAAAGATAAACAATGGCCACCAACATAAATAAACTGCCCACAATGGTATATATCAGAAACTCTAATGAGATGGCTTTGGCATTCTTGCCCCACAAGGCAGTAATAAAATATATCGGAAAAATAGACAGCTCCCAAAAGATATAAAACAACAATACGTCAGTAGCAGTGAAAACCCCTATGAAAGCCATTTCCATTAATAAAAGAAGGATGTAAAATGATTTGGGACGGCTCAGGTTTTTATCAAATGAGGTGTAAATTACCAGTGGGAAAAGAAAGCAGGTGAGCAATATCATCAGCATGCCCAGTCCATCTACACTCAGGGTGAAATTAATGCCCAGTTGCCTGAAAAACTCAGGGTGGAATCCGAGCGTACAATGACAACTGTACAAGTAATGATAAAATAAAGCTATTGCTATACCGAATTCTGCTAAGGTAGCCAGCAAAGCAATGGTTTTGACATGCTTTGAATCAGTTAAAGCCAGAAGCAGCAGTATAAATACCAAGGGCAATATGATGAGTAATCCGGTTAACATTTTTATATCTTTAAAATAGATTAAACAATAAAATAAGTATAATGCCTATAACCATGGCAAAGAGGTAAAAACCTGTGCTGCCGGTTTGCACATAACGAATGGTCTTTCCCGACCACACTACAGCGTTACCTATTTGTCTGATAAAGCTGTCCACCCCCTTTAATTCAACCACGTCGTGCAGAAATACTGAAAGTCGGGCTGCAGGCTTCACAAAAAGCCAATCGTACAATTCGTCAATATAGAATTTGTTATAAACTGTCTTGCTGAAAAAGCCTCGTTTTTGTAAGTCATCAGCCGGCAATTGATGCTGCCTGACAAATAAGAAATAAGTTATGTAAATGATAATACAAATAAGTAATAGCGGCACAAGCATTAACAATAACTCCATGCTGAGAGACAATTCATGAGGGCTGTGTGCCATGAGAGCAGCCGATTGGGAAAGCACAGGCGCCAGGTACTCGTTGATGGCATTGTTGCCACCCATAAACTCAGGAATGCCAAATATCCCGCCTAATGCTGAAAGAACCGCCAGAAAAGCCATAGGTATAAGCATGGCGTTGGGCGATTCGTGCACATGCACCTCCGTACTTACATTCGATTTGCCAAAGAAAACAATAAATAAAAGCCGAAACATGTAAGTGCTCGTCATCAGTGCTATGGCGACTGCTATGAGCCACAAAATAATATTTGAATGGAACACAGAGAGCAGAATCATGTCTTTTGAGAAAAATCCCGACAAAGGTGGAATGCCTGATATGGCAAGCGTTCCAATAAAAAACAGGATAAAGGTTTTGGGAATTTTATTTTTCAAACCGCCCATTTTGCGGATGTCCTGTTCACCGCCTAATGCATGAATAACACTGCCTGCCGCAAGAAACAAAAGGGCTTTAAAAAAAGCATGAGTTGTGAGGTGGAACATGGCTCCTGTAAAAGATCCCACACCCAAAGCCAGAAACATAAAACCCAACTGGCTTAAAGTAGAGTAGGCGAGGACTTTCTTAATATCTGTCTGGAAAATAGCAATAGCTCCTGTAAGCAATGCAGTACAAATCCCTATAATAGCTATAAATAGCATGGTAACAGGCGAAAAGGTAAACAGTATATTCGAGCGCACCACCATGTAAATACCTGCCGTTACCATAGTAGCTGCATGTATCAATGCTGAAACAGGTGTGGGGCCAGCCATGGCATCGGGCAACCAGGTGAAAAGCGGAATTTGAGCGCTTTTGCCCATGGCTCCTACAAATAGTAAAAGTGTTATAATAGTAATGCTTGAATCCCCAATCGTCAAAGCCTGACTTTGGCTGAAAATGCCCGCATAATCTAGGGTGCCGAATTTACCGAATAATAGAAAAATACCCAGCAAGAAGCCTAGATCACCTATGCGGTTCATGATGAATGCTTTTTTTGCAGCATTGTTGTAATTGTGGTTCTTGAACCAGAATCCGATTAGTAAGTAGGAGCAGAGCCCTACACCTTCCCACCCTATGAACATGATGAGGTAGTTGGAACCCATTACCAGCAGCAACATGAAAAAGACAAATAAATTCATGTATGAGAAAAAGCGGTTGATGCCTTTATCGTGTTTCATGTAGCCTATGGAATATACATGTATGAGAAAGCCCACGCCTGTTACAATCATCAGCATCAGGGCTGACAGCTGGTCGAACAGGAAGGAAAAAGAAATTGAAAGATTATTGAATTTAATCCATTCAAAAAGTACAACGGTATGGGCTTCTTTATGAATGAGGATGTCAGCAAAGCCAACAGAAGCCATTATGAAAGCGGTAAACACGACTGCAGATGCAATAATTCCGGATGTGATCCCCTGAAAGCGCTTGAAATTGAAAGCATTAATCAGGAATCCCAGCAGGGGAAGTAAAGGAATAAGCCAAAAGTAATCCATCATATATTATCTGTTTTTATTTACCATTTTAATTTGTTAAACACATTGATGTCAACAGTGTGTGAAGTGCGGTATATCATCACCAACAAAGCCAGTCCTATAGCCACTTCAGCAGCAGCGACAACCATAATGAAAAACACAAATATTTGTCCCGATGGGTCATTACGATAAGCAGAAAATGCAGCCAGCAAAAGATTGCCCGAATTAAGCATCAGCTCTATCGACATGAGAATAACAATAACATTTCTTTTAACTAAAACCCCAACAACACCTATTGCAAACAAAGCCGTGCAAAATAAAATGTAATAGTTAAGCGGTATGATCTGCATATTATTTACAATCTCGGGCATATATATTTATTTATCAATAATTTATATTCTTTTTTATCAAATATTTATATCCTCTATTTTTCATTATATCCCTTATATCCTTTATACCCTTATACCCTTATACCCTTATACCCTTATATCCTTATATCCTTATATCCTTATATCCCTTATACCCTTTATACCCTTTATACCTTCTTCCCCTTATATCCTTTATACCTTCTTCTTCCTTTTCCCTTTTGTCTTTTGTCTTTTCCCTTTTTTAATTACTGTTTAAATTATCCTTCTTTCCCAGCATCACAGCCCCTACCATGGCTGCTAAAAATAATACCGATGAAATTTCAAAAGGCAACAAAAAATCTTCAAACATCACTTTCCCTATATTTTTTATCAGACCAATCTGTGTTAATGACGGGTCATGAGTTACCGCTAGGTCATAAGTTCTTAAAATGCCAATAAGTGTAAGAAATAAGAGCCCTCCTGACACAATGGCTGCCACTTTTATCAATCTGGGTTTCTGAAATTCGTTCTGTATGTTGAGATTCAACAACATCACCGTATAAATAAACAAAACCATAACAGCACCTGCATAAACGATAACATGCACCACTGCAAGTGTCTGGGCATTCAACAGAATGTAATGTCCTGCAATAGCGAAAAAGCACAAAATCAGATAAAGCACACTGTGAATAGGCTTCTTGGAAATCAGAACCATCATGGCCGCATAGAGTGCTAAAGCTGATAAAAAGATGAAGAGATATTTTGAAAACATTGAGGTTGCTATTTAAATATTATGTTTTTGATTTTTATCTTTTTTAAATTCAAGTACTTCTTGCGTCTGTCGCTGGCTTACATCCGTTTTATTTTCTGAAGATTCAACCAGCTTATCTTTCCCGTAAATAAAATCTTTTCTTTGGTAATCTGATAGCACTGTATCTTCAGTAAGAAATATGGCTTCTTTGGGGCAAGCTTCCTCACAAAAACCGCAAAATATACATCTCAGCATGTTGATTTCGTAAACGGCAGCATATTTTTCCTCCCTGTACAAATGCATTTCATCAGCATTACGTTCGGTAGCAATCATGGTAATGGCTTCAGCAGGGCATGCCAGGGCACACAAGCCGCAGGCGGTGCATCTTTCCCTGCCTTCATCATCCTTTTTTAACACATGCTTTCCTCTGTAAACCTTAGAAAAGGGCTTTTTTACTTCGGGGTATTGTATGGTGACTTTTTTTCTGAACAAATGACTCAAGGTGATGCCCATCCCTTTGACAATAGCCGGCAGATAGAGCTTCTCAGTAAAAGTCATTTCCTTGTTGGAAACAACTTTTGCCCTATTGGTCAGTGCTTTTATATGCTGATTTTCAGTCATTTTAAAAATAATGGTTTTTTAACATTATTACAAAACCTGTAATAATAACATTTGCTATTGCCAGAGGCAAAAGGGTTTTCCAGCCGAGGCGCATCAGTTGATCGTATCTGAAACGCGGTATTGTCCAGCGAACCCAAATAAACACAAAAATAAAAAATGCAATTTTTACCAGGAAAACAAGCGTGCCTATCAAACTTAACATATTGGGTGATAAGCCCAACTCATCCATGAAAGGGAAGTTATAACCGCCAAAAAACAAAGCCGCCATCATGGCCGACGAAATAAACATGTTGGTGTATTCGGCAAAAAGATAAAAACCCAGTTTCATACTGCTGTATTCGGTATGATATCCGCCTACAAGTTCGGTCTCACATTCGGGTAAGTCGAAGGGCGTGCGGTTGCATTCTGCAAAAGCTGCAATTAGAAATAAAATAAACCCAAGTGGCTGGTAAAAGACGTTCCAGTTAAAGCCATGCTGCTGGCTCACAATCTCATTTAAACTGAGGGTGCCCGACATCATCACTAGGGCTATAATGGTCATGCCCATGGCCAACTCGTAGCTTATCATTTGTGATGCTGCTCTGATAGCGCCCATTAAGGAATATTTGTTGTTTGAGGCCCAGCCACCAATGAGAATGCCATACACACCTATTGAAACGATGGCAAAAACATAGAGAATACCAATGTTGATATCGGCCACCTGCAAACTGTATGTCACACCGCCAATGGTAATGTCGCTTCCCCAGGGTATAACGGCACTGGTAAGCAAAGCCACGAACATCGTAAGTGAAGGACCTAAAATATAAAGGAATTTATCTGCTGTTTGAGGCATGAATTCTTCTTTCATCAATAACTTTAATCCATCTGCCAAAGGCTGAAAGATGCCATAGATGCCGGCGCGGTTGGGCCCCAGGCGGTCCTGAAAAAAACCTGCTATTTTGCGCTCTATAAGGGTAGAATACATGGCAACAACCAGACTCACCAACAATATGACTGAGGCTAAAATAAGTTTATATATGATTAAATTTATATCCATTCTTTTTAATGTCTGATTTTATAATTGATCGGGCATTTGTTCTGTTCTTTCTTCCAAAGGTTTTATAACAGATGGTTTCTTAAACTTTTCATAATGATTCTGACTTATAACTGAATGACGGGTTATGTTACGAGGCCCTTCAATAGTCCAGTCCGAAATATTTTTCTTTTCAAAACGGCAACTGTTACAGATAAAATCTTCCAGTTCTCCGTATTTATCTTTTCTTCCTGTGATGCGGTAAATCTCCTGTCCACGCATCCATGCCGTCACTTTCCCTGAGCATACACTACAGTTGCGGTGGGCATTCATGGGTTTGAGAAACCACACCCTGTTTTTGAAACGGAAAGTCTTATCTGTAAGGGCGCCCACAGGACATACATCTATCATATTTCCTGAGAAATCGTTGTCTATATCTTGAGAAATAAAAGTTGAAATTTCGGACACATCGCCTCTGTATAAAACACCATGTACCCTTTTGTCGGTGTATTGATTGGCTGTATAAACACAACGGTAACACAGTATGCAACGGTTCATGTGCAGTTTTATCTTACTGCCTATATCAATCACATCAAATTCTCTTTTCGATTCTTCAAATCGGCTCACATCCTTACCGTTGTCATAGCTCAAGTCTTGCAGGTCGCATTCGCCAGCCTGGTCACAAACGGGGCAGTCGAGGGGGTGGTTGATAAGCAGGAACTCTACGATGGCTTTTCGGGCCTCAAGCACTTCGGGAGATGTTTTATTCTGCACCACCATACCATCTGCAACCAATGTGCGACAGGAGGGCACCAGCTTGGGCATAGGGCGCGGATCTTTGGCTGAACCTTGCGAAACTTTAACCAGACAAGTCCGGCATTTGCCGCCTGAGCCTTCAAGTTTGGAATACCAGCATAAGGCAGGGGGCACCACATCGCCACCTATCATGCGGGCAGCCTGCAGAATGGTCGTTCCTTCTTCAACTTCTATAGTATGGTTGTCAATAGTTACTTTAAGCATTGCTGTTTGTTATTGTGCCTTATTTAAATATTTTTGTATAGAACCATGTTTAATATTCTTGACTATTTCAGGATGATTAACATGAAAATCAAACTCATCGCGAAAATGATGTATGGCACTTGCCACAGGCCATGCAGAGGCATCTCCCAAGGGACAGATGGTGTTGCCTTCAATTTTTCCAGCGATACTTACCAGTAAATCAATGTCTTTCATTTTGCCATGACCGTTTTCTATACGTTCAAGAATCTTTTCCATCCACCCTGTGCCTTCGCGGCATGGGGAGCATTGCCCACACGATTCGTGATGATAAAAACGGGTGAAATTCCAGGTGTTTCGCACGATGCATGCATTCTCATCGTACACTATGAACCCTCCCGAACCTAACATGGTGCCCGTTTCAAATCCGCCATCAGCCAACGATTCGTAAGTCATCAGGCGGGGTTCTCCGGCAATGGTTTTTAATATCAGGTTTTTGGGCAAAATAGGTACTGATGAGCCTCCCGGAATTACAGCCTTTAATTCCAAGCCATTCTTAATGCCACCGCAATAGGCATCACTGTAAATAAACGTTTCGACGGGAAGCCCCAGATCAATTTCATACACGCCGGGCTTATTAATGTTGCCGCAGGCTGATATGAGCTTTGTGCCTGTGCTTCTGCCAATGCCTATCTTAGCATACTCTTCTCCGCCCTTATTGACGATGAAACCCGCATTGGCCAACGTTTCTACATTATTGACCACTGTTGGTGATTCATAAAGCCCTACAACAGCAGGAAATGGGGGTTTTATTCTGGGGTTTCCGCGTTTGCCTTCGAGTGATTCAATAAGCGCTGTTTCCTCACCACAGATATAAGCCCCTGCACCGGGATGTACGAATATGTCAAGGTTAAAACCTGAACCGATAATATTTTTTCCAAGAATACCATGGGTGTAGGCCTCTTTGATGGCTTTATTTAAAATACCTACAATGTATTTGTATTCTCCTCTTACATAAATGTATGCTGTATTGGCTCCCAGAGCGTAACACGAACAAATCATTCCTTCAATCAGACGATGGGGAATTTTTTCCATCAGGTACCTGTCTTTAAAGCTCCCGGGCTCACTTTCGTCGGCATTACAAATAAGATATCGGGGTTTGTTTGATTTCTTGTCAATAAAGCTCCATTTCATCCCTGTTGGGAAGCCGGCACCTCCGCGTCCGCGCAAGCCTGATTTCTTGACCTCCTCTGTGACTTCGTCAGGGGTCATGGTCTTTAAGACCTTTTCAACAGAAGCATAGCCTCCCAGCGAACGAAATACTTCGAACGTTTCTATATCCGGTACATCAATATTTTCTAACAGTATTTTTGTGCCCATGTCAAATTATCAGGTTTTTTTTCTGTTGATTTTTCTGTTAATTCATTTATAATTTTTTCTGCTTTTTCTTTGGTGACAAATTCGTAGAACTCAGTATTTATCTGCATAACGGGTGCATAACCGCATGCTCCCAAACACTCAACGGTTTTAAGTGTGAAAAGACCGTCTGCTGTGGTTTCTCCGCTTTTGATTTTAAGTTTTTCCTCGAGATAGGCTTGCAAATCTTCTCCGCCACATATAGCACAAGGCCCTGTTCTGCAAACCTCAATCACATATTTACCGACACTGTCGAGGTAAAACTGGGTGTAAAAGGTAGCCACTTCATAAACTTCAATAGGCTCAATGTGTAATAAGCCGGCTATATAATCCATGATGTCTGCATTTAAAGAGCCACCGAATGATTCCTGAGCAATATGTAAAACAGGTATCAATGCCGATTTTTGTTTGCCCTCGGGGTAATGTGAAATAATGTCATGCACCTTTTGAAGCATGGTGTCTGAAAAACATATTTCAGCGTTTTCTTTTTTATATAATTTATGGTTTATTCTTTTTCCTAACATAACATTTCCTTTTAAGCATCCAACTCACCCGCAATAACGTTCAAACTGCTCATCACCAAAATGGCATCCGACAGCATCAATCCTTTGATCATTTCGGGATAAGCCTGATAATAAATAAAGCCCGGCCTGCGAAAATGCAGTCTGTAAGGCGTTCTGCCTCCATCACTTACAAGATAAAAACCCAGCTCTCCGTTTGCTCCTTCTACGGCTTGGTAAACCTCTCCCACAGGAACATTGGTTTCTCCCATAACTATTTTAAAGTGCCATATCAAAGACTCCATCTTGCCATACACTTCTTCTTTGGGAGGCAGATAAAACTCAGGAACATCCGCATGGAAACTGCCTTTGGGCAAGTTGTCAAGGACATTTTTAATAATTTTCAAACTCTGCCACATCTCTTCCTGTCGCACACAGAACCTGTCGTAAGTATCACCATTGGTGCCAATGGGTATCACAAAATCAAATTCATTGTACGAACAATAAGGATTCATCACCCTTACATCATAATCGACACCCGCTGCCCTGAGGTTGGGACCGGTAAAACTGTAATTCAAAGCCCTTTCGGCAGTTATTTTACCTGTATTTATGGTTCTTTCCATGAAAATACGATTGCGCAATAACAGCGTTTCAAATTCTTTGAGCACCTTAGGAAAGTGGGTCAGGAAAGCATTTATCTTTTCAATAACAGCAGGGGTGAAGTCGCGTTCAAATCCGCCAATCCGGCCAAGGTTGGTTGTCAGACGGGCACCACAGATAGCTTCATAAATGTCATAAATCTTTTCCCTTTCTTCAAATAAATAGATAAATCCGGTTAAAGCGCCACTGTCAACACCTATAACACTGTTGCATATTATATGGTCTGCGATTCGTGCCAGCTCCATAATGATGATTCGCATGTAGTCAACACGCTTGGGTATTTCAACACCCAGCAGTTTTTCTACAGTCAGATGCCATCCGATGTTGTTTATAGGTGATGAACAATAGTTAAGTCTGTCGGTTAAAGGCGTAATCTGATAAAAGGGACGCCGCTCAGCAATCTTTTCAAAAGCCCTGTGGATGTATCCTATGGTTTGTTCAGCATCCACAATAATTTCTCCATCCATGGTCAGCACATTCTGAAAAATGCCATGTGTGGCAGGATGTGTTGGTCCAAGGTTGAGGGTGCTGTATGTCGGGTTTAATTTTTCCATTTTTTATCTGCCAAAAAATTTATCGTCTTTATCTGTTCGGGTCTGATCTTCCAAAGGATATTCCTTGCGCAAGGGAAAATAATCAAGATATTCTACATTCAAAATGTGTGTCAAATGGGGGTGATTTTCGAAAATAATTCCGTAAAAATCATAAGTTTCACGTTCCATCCAGTTGGCACCCGAAAAAAGTAGTACACAACTTTTAATTTCCGGCTTGTCAACAGACACAAAAGCTTTTAATCTGATTCTTTTATTCTCCGCCATGTTGTGCAGGTGGTAAACAACACCCAGTTGCAGTTCCTGATCGGGATAATGAATGCCACATAAGTCAGTCAGGAAATTAAAATGAAGCTCATCTTTTAAAAAGGACAGTATATCTAAAACAATATCTTTAACGATGACAAATGTCAGGAGGTCAGAACTGGTGTCAACAGCTATAATCCCGTCTGTAAAACGATCTTTTATCTTATTTATAATGTCATTGTTTTCCATGATCCTTTATTTTATGCCATAGCTTTCTAAAAGTGCCTTGTACTCTGGTGAGTATCTTCTCCTGAGGGGTTCTTTACCTACCAGTTCCTGTATCTTCATAAAACCGTCAAGTATTTGTTCGGGACGGGGCGGGCAACCTGATACATAAACATCAACAGGGATAACCAGATCAATTCCCTGAAGGACGCTGTAGGTGTCGAAAATACCTCCGCTTGAAGCACAGGCACCCACTGCTATTACCCAGCGTGGTTCGGCCATTTGCTCATACACTTGATGTAATATAGGTCCCATCTTTTTGGCAATGGTGCCCATCACCATCAGCAAGTCAGCCTGACGGGGAGAAAAGCTCAGACGTTCAGCACCAAAGCGACCCAGATCATAACCGGCTGCCATCGTTGCCATAAACTCAATACCGCAACAAGAAGTGGCAAAAGGCAATGGCCAGATTGAGTTTTTACGGGCCAATCCCACAACCTTGTCTAAAGAGGTGGCAAAGAAACCTGGTCCACTGTATCCTTCGGGAGGTTCAACCGTATTTAATATCAGCTTTTCTTTTTCCATCAGTATGTATTATTGTTCATCAGTCCAGTCCAATGCGCCCTTTTTGTAAATATAATAAAATCCGAATAACAGAAAAAACATAAAAACCAGCATCTCAAAAAATCCACTCCATGCCATTTCTTTAAAATTGACAGCCCAGGGATAGAAAAAAATGACTTCAACATCAAACAACACGAATAAAATGGCTATCAGATAATACTTTATTGAAAAGGGAAAGCGGGCATTGCCTTTTACTTCTATGCCACATTCAAAATTTTCTTCTTTGCGCAAAGTGCGTATTTTCTTGCGTTTACTTGTGATTAAATGGGATGCCAGCATGGTTACAGCCACAAATCCAAAGGCAATAACAAACTGTATGACTACGGGAATGTAATCAGCCGGAAAATAGGTGTCTCTCATTCAATACAATTTTATGTAAAAATAAATAATAATTTTTAAATTTTTTAAACAAAAAAATGTTGCTTCTAAAATGTATTTTTTTAGAAAAGTAAAGATAAAAAATTAATACTTATGAGTTTTTTTAGATTTGATGATATATATCTACATTTTATTGTAATTAAATCTCTGCAATACTTTAAAAATAAAGCAATCAACCCTGAACTATTATATTTTTAGTTTAATAAGTTTGGATATTCTAATATAAAAATCCAAATACCCACAATGGTATTTTTTTTTCAATGCCAATTTCAATATCGTCAGCAGCTATATATGCATTTGAAATACCTGATATTTGCTTCATTCCTTTGCTTTTGCCACCTACTTCAAAAATAAAATTTTCATTTACCTGAAAATCTCCTTTATCTGTATAGGTAATCCTATACTTTTCTTTAAGATGCGTAATAAAAAAAGTTTCGCGTAAAGTTCCGGTTTCAGGTACTTTTGAGGATAAGGCATAGTTAAAGCAAGTATTTTCAAGATAAATTTTTTCAGGCTTTTGCAAAATACTGATGCCTTGTGTTGAAGCATAAAGAGCATTGATAATTCCGGCATCTTCAAGATGTTTTATATAAGATAGTAGTGTATTTCTGTTAACACCAATGCGCTCACTCAGTTTCACAATATTAGGTTTGAAAGGAACAGACTGTGCTATTATATATAATAATTGTTTCATTTTCATCAGACCATTGGTGTTTAATCCTTTCAGGTACATTATATCCACATCAATTGTCGTATTGATAATCTCCTCTACACGCTGAAGAAATGTTTTTTTAAATTCAGAATAAAAAGGGAAGTACCCTTGTCTGAGATATTCCTGAAAAAGCATAAGTGTTTTAAAATCTTTTTTAATTGTCAAAGCAAAATCAGTATGATTTTTAAGAATATCATTAAGAGAAATTACAGGATATGATTTTTTTAATGTTAGATTTACATATTCACGAAAAGACATTCCAGGCATATTATAATAGGCTACTCTTCTGCTTAAGTCTGCTTTCGAACTATGAATCTGAAGCATGGAAGAACCTGTAAATATGAGCTGTAATTCAGGCAGGTCGTCATAGATGTTTTTAATTTCCTGAGCCCAGTTTGGGTATTTGTGTACTTCATCAAGAAAAAGTATTTTACCTCCCTTAGATACAAATTCAGCTGCCAGATGAATTAGTTTATGTTCTGTAAAATATAAGTCATCCAGACTTACATACAGTACTGATTTATCAGACTTATATTTACTCCAAATATGCTGCAACAGGAGTGTTGTTTTTCCTATACCTCGCTGACCTTTAATACCTATTATTCTTTCATCCCAAAATATTCTTTCAGCAATTTCTCTTTGAAAAGAATGACTTACAGAAGATACTTTATTGAGGTGTTTTGTAAATAAATTGTCCATTTGTGTTTATTTAGAATAAGCAAAAATACAAATAAATAATTAATTAAAATAAACATTATTGGTAAATAATTGAATTTTTGTCTAATATTTAATATTTCTAAATAATTGTGCTACATTTGATGCAGTATTAAGTAACGGCATTTATTTTATTTCTGTAAAAGATGCAAAAGGTAATATTTACAATTCTGAAAAAATTATTGTAATCAAATGATAATAAAAGCACTTAGAAATATCGCATTATGCATTATTGTCTTGATAATGCATAATGCTATTTCTATAGCTCAAGTAAACCTTGTTGCAAACCCAAGTTTTGAATTAATATATAGTTGTCCGAATGCGGGTAGTCAAATTGATACTGCAATTGGGTGGAGTATTTTTAAAAATGGTGGCGGAAACACTCCTGATTTATATGCTGAATGTTGCACAAATAATATACAATGCGAGGTGCCATTTAATTCAGGAGGTTTTCAATTTCCTAAATCAGGAAAAAATTATGTTGGAATAATGGCTGCTTGGAGTTCTAGACCTAATATAGGCAGAGAGTATATTCAATCTAAATTAAACAAAAAATTAAAATCAGGTGAAGAATATTGTGTGAAATACTATTGTAATTTGTCTGATATCTCATCTGCATATATTAAATCATTAGGAGCATATTTAGATAGTGGTAATATCTCAACTTCATCTCCTTATGGTTTACCTGCTGTTATACCGCAAGTATATTCACAGCAATCTTTAATTGATAGTTTAAATTGGATGAAGATCGAAGGGTTTTTTGTTGCAACTGGCATTGAAGAATATATAAGTATAGGTAATTTTTTTTCTGATTCTTTTTCTGGTTTAGAATTTTTAGGGTCGCCGACAAATTGGATGTCCTATTATTATATTGATGATGTAAGTGTTATAGATGCCAACCTCCCTGCTTATGCAGGCAACGATACCCTTATACACCCGGGAGATAGTGTATTTATAGGCAGGCAACCGGAGATAGGCTTAGATGAAGATTGTATATGGTTTGTAAATGGGCAGCCTATAGATACTATGGCGGGTATGTGGGTGCAGCCGGATACAACAACTACTTATATTGTGCAACAAACTATTTGTGGTAATGTGAAGTGGGATACGGTAACGGTAAGTGTGTATGGAATGGGAATAGAGGGGCGTTTTAATGAGGCGGCTTATAAGGTGTATCCCAATCCTGCCACCAACCTGCTCACCATAGAGTGCTCTGTAACACATGTCTCGCTCAGCATAAGTAACCTGCTGGGGCAGGAGGTATTGAGGCAGTCTATTTATGATAAAGTTTCAGAGATTGATATTAGCAGGCTTGAGAAAGGGGTGTATTTTGTAAATTTGAGTGATGATAAAGGATTGTTTGTGTGTAAGTTAGTGATTGAATAGTTTTTTGCCTGCGCTTACCCCTGCACCCCAAAAGGGGCCGTCCCAAAGAGATTGGCAAATTTGCAATTTTAAAATTTTCAATGCGAAGCTTAAAATTTAAAATAATGAATTGTTAGCTTTATAGAAATTATTGTAAGGAGGTTTTTGAAGAGTTAAGGTGCAGTGGTTGCAGCTACATTCAACCTGCGGAGTACATGCTCAACCCCTTAACAAAAAGCTTTCTGAAATTTTACTGTTTTGACTTTGAGATCACTGAGACCGACGAAATATCGAAACGCTGCCTATATCCTCTCATACAAAAATCCAGGCAATATCTTAAATATCATAGCTATTAAACACCATCGTTTAGTAACATAAGCAACTTTTTTTCTGCGTTTGATGGCTCTGTAAATCTGCCGACAGGCTTTGTCCAAGGGAGCTACCCAGAAGAGCCCTTCGCCTTTGGCCATATCTGTGTCAACAAGGCCGGGTCTTACATCTGTGATGATGATTGGCAATTTTAACTTCGACGCTTTTTGTTTTAGTCCTTCCAGATAGTTTATCTGATAAGCTTTAGATGCATTGTATGCAGGAGCCTGTCTGCTGCCCCGCAAACCACCTATTGAGCTTATGGCAACTAATTGCCCAGATTTTTGCTTTTGAAAATAATTGAAAGTCCAGTCGGCTATTGCTGTGAAACCCTCTACATTGGTAGCAATTGTTTGTTCTTCAAGCTTGAAATCCAGATTTTCGTTGAGTTCGCCGGTGCCCGAACTTATGATTAACAGGTCTAATCCTCCTAAAGCTTCAGTCAGCTCTTCTAAATGCAGGGTGTTGTTTTCTGTGTCTGAAATATCAAAAGTCTTAATAAAAAATTGTTCGGGATTTTTATTTTTTAACGCTGCCAGCAATGCTGTCCTGCGACCTGTAATGCCTACAAAGTAACCATTTTCAACAAGCAGCTCTGCAAGCCCTTTGCCTATACCCGAAGTGGCACCAACAATAATTGCTTTTTTCATGTTTTTTTTGAGGTTCAAAACTCATTTAATGTTTGAACATTTTTTTATTTGAATTTTGAATATTGTTTGATCATTGATATTTGAAATTTGGTGTTATTTCAATGTGATTTCAATGACGAATTTAGGTGTTTTCATTTCGTCGGGCAGATTGCGCAAATCATTTATTTTAAAAGCAACTGAACCTTGTGGAATATTTTTGCTTGTCAGGTAATTGTTCATTTGCAATTCTCTCTTTTTGAGCAATTGATTGAATTTATTCTCCACGTTTTCCGACCCTGCTTTTCCCATACAGGTTTCTGTCAGACTGTCTTTTATGCCTTTTTCAGTGAGGCCAAGATAGGTCAGGAACGCTGGATCGTTGTCCATGATAAAGGCAGCATTTTTTACCTCAGCGCCCGACTGCATACTACTTGCAACAAATAAACCCTTAGCCTCCTTAATGGCTATCAATTCTTTTTCTTTTTCGGGGTCGGTGGTTTGGATAAAAGTGAAAGTCAGTTCCGGTTTTTTAGTAATTATTTCAGCTAATTTATCTAATTTGCCTGATTGGTCTGCTGTAAGACTGTCCTGCAGAAATTCAAACGGAATTTGTTTAATGCTTTCAGGACTTGAACCAAACATTTTGCCTATGGCATTAAAAGGCTCTGAGCATGCTTTCAACAACAACTCTTCCAGCGTTTTCCAGATGAGTTTACCCAGTTTGAATTTGGGGCTTGAAGGATTGCCGCTGACCGGCATATCAATACCAATAATTCCATTCCTGTCTTTAAGTATGTACAAAGCCAGGCCAATAGGCACTTTATAGGCAGTGGTGTCCTTGGTTTTTTTACCCAATTCTATATTGACTATTTTAAGCTTGTTTTTATTGTCAAGCAGTGTGGGTGTCATCAAAAGCTGGCATGTGTAGTTAAAGGCGCCTTTGGTAATAGGTCTTGCCAGATAATACTCTGAGTATGGTGACATGCTGACAAGGTTCAAATTGGCTATGGTGCCGTCAAAAACAATATTTGACATGTTTACCATATCTATCACGGTTTTTCCTTTAAAAGAACCTGTTTTATTAAGGTTCATGCTGAATGACATGGGTATTTTACATGCCAGATCGCTGAAATCCGACATGATGTATTCAAGATTGCTGATGTCGAAATGAAAAGGCCTTCTGAGACTTAGGTCTGCAAATGCCACTTGACCTCCTTTAATGATAAGGCTGTCGATAGAATAATGCATTACTGTTGTGTCGCTTGAAGCTGTATCAGTAGCCGTTGTGTCAGCAAAATAGGGAGCCAGAATACGGTCTATGTTGGTGCCGTTTTTTTCCAAAGTGGCTGTCATACGTGGATTGTCGAGTTCGATAGTATTGATGCAGAAATTCCACTGGCCAATATCGAGTGAATCTAATTTTACAAGTATGTTTTTAATGGCTACAAACTCTTTATTATTTCTGTCGTTGATGACAAAGTCTTTGATACCTGCCTCCCCGAATATTTTGACATTCATTGGGTTGTTCATGTCTCCTGATAATTTCATGTCAGAATACAGTTTGCCACCCATAAGTGACACATCCATGTAGGGTTTTACATAGCTCTGGTAAGGTTCTATATCTATATTTTCTGTTTTTAAAGTGATGGCATAGCTTCCTGCAGCCTGATTGATATTGCCCCCAAGAGATACCTTGCCGTTTTCTCCTAAAATGAAATCTATGCCCATCTTCGATTGATTGCTGTTCCACGATATCTCGGGTACTTTTACGCCAAACTCTTTCATCTCTGTGATATTACCAACGGTTTTATCTTCGTATTTGATATAACCACCCGATATAACCAGATTTTTGACAAGATATCTGACAGTGTCGCTGTTTGCCTCATCAACAGTATCCTTTGCAATGGTATCATTAGAAGTTAAAAGGTCATCAAAGTTAAAAGTGGTGTCACTATAAATTAAAGACACAGTAGGATTGATGAGTTTTATTTCTGAAAAGGCATACTCGTTATGCAACAGATGCCAGGGGTCAAAGTTTACATACAATTGCTGAAAACTCACAAAGGTGTCTTTTTGATTTTGTTCATACATAAGAAAATTATCTGCTTCTACACTGAATTTAAGATAATTAATATGAAGCTCTTTAAGCTCAATCTGCCTTCCGATTATTTCCTTGCTGTTTTTGACCAACCATATTCTCACTATTGTTGATAAGAAAAACATAATGAGAAACACAATTAAAAAGATGATGGACAGTACAATATGCTTTTTTTTGATTTTTATTTTTGTCTTCATGGAACTGAGGATTTAAATACAAATAATGAATAGCAAAGTTATTTATTATATTAAAATTATCTGATAAAAATTTGAAATATTGATAATAAGCTTCACTCAAAAAACTATTTGATTGCTGTTCTTATTTATAAAATAAAGTTAATAATGGGAAGTTTTATATTAAAAAATTTGCAATACATAAATATTATTTTATAATTTTATAGCAATAAAATTTGATTATTAATTTTAAAAAAACACTATGAAAAAACTAAGTTATTTTATAACACTGATTTTATTAGCCATTGCGTTTTATGGCTGTCCTGTGGGTTTGAAATATTCATTGGGAGATCCCGGTAAGGAAAAAATTAATGAAAAACTTATAGGGAAATGGGTTACCGGAAACACAGATGCAGAAGTAAAAAATTTAAGTATTTCAAAAAATGACAATTTTTCATATAATGTTTATGTAGGAGAAAGAGGCGAGACCTACTCTCTTACTACAGACACACTTAAAGGCTGGATTACTCAGTTAGAAGGGAATACATTTTTTTATGTAAAACCTAGTAATGAAGATACTTATTACCATTATTTTATTAAAGAGTTAAGTAACAATACTTTGTCAACCTGCGATATGACGCTTCTGGATGGGGGAGTGGATGCTGTCACTTCTTCCGAAGAGCTTCGCAATCAAGTAATTAAGTCTATGAGGAGATCCGATTTCTGTGAAGAGCCTATTAAATGGACTAAAAAATAGACTTTTAAAATATTATTTTGATTTTTTTGTTTTGGCACGAACTGCTTCAAAAACCATTGGGAGTAAAGACAATCCAATAATTCCAAAAATTACGATTTCAAAATTCTTTTTCACAAAAGGCAGATTGCCAAAGAAATAACCCAATAAAGTCAAGCCAAGTACCCAGCAAACTCCGCCAATAACATTAAATCTGAAAAATTTTGAGTATCTCATCTGTCCTATACCGGCAACAAATGGTGCAAATGTCCTTACAATAGGTACAAATCGGGCAATAATAATGGTTTTGGGTCCATGTTTTTCGTAAAATTCATGAGTCTGGTCAATATATTTTTGTTTTACTAATTGACGCCCCCTGATTTTCCACGATAGTACCTTTAGTCCTATGGTCTTGCCAAAATAATAGTTGAGCCCATCGCCAATAATAGCAGCCGAAATAAGCAGCGAAAGAACTATCCATAAGTTTAGTTCAGCTGTATTGCCTGCTTCATTGACTACTCCTGCACAAAAAGCTCCTGCCGCAAATAAAAGTGAATCTCCGGGCAGAAAAGGCATCACAACAAGCCCGGTTTCAACGAAAATGATCAAAAACAAAATGGCATATACCCATAAACCATAATTTTGAATCATTAAAAATAAATTCTCATCAATATTTAAAATTAAATCTATTAACGACTTAATAACTTCCATGTCAGCTTTGTTTTAAATTATTTTAAAAAGGTTTCTTACTTATTAAACATCAAAAAAAAATTAATAAGATTTATAAGCGCAAAAGTATAAAAAAACAATCAACCATTAAAAGCAATTATCTTTTAGCCTCAAAAACAACATCAACCCAGTAGGAGCCTCCTCCAAATTCATCTATGATCTTGTATTTGTAATCATAGTTCAGAACTATTCTGGTTTGAAATAGCTTCCAATACATAAATTTGTTTTTTTTCTTTTTGTTGTTATCCACATGGTCGGGTTTGCCATAGGTTTTAATAAGATAGGATTTATACATTTTATAAAAAGCTGCTGCTTCATCCTTCTGAATAACGCTGAATGTTATGCGCTGATGCACTTTGTTTAATAAATTCAAACTGTCAAAATAAAGCCAGGTGTTCATCTCCTGATATTTAAAATCAGCATCTAAGGCATTGGGTGCTGACAATTTGCTTTTGTTAGCTTTTATTAAGCTTTCAACACTGTCTTTTTTTATATTCCATGGCAAAAACGCCCAGCCATTATAAGCTTGTGGATGGATTAATCCAATATTTGTGAAGAGTAAAATGGCTGAAAAAATTAAAAGTTTTTTCATTTAATTATTTTTTCTTTTTTAATGTCTTTCGCAATTCAGCATTGCATAGGTTTACATTGGCTGCACACTTTACTATTTCAGCTATTAACTTGAGGGGCAGGGGCTCATCCAATGGCAATCGGATGGTAGCTTTAGCCAACTTATAGCTTGAAAGTTTATCTTTAAAACATTCTAATACCTTGGGCGGTATAAAGAATCCTATATGACTGGTGAATGCTGCATAAAATGCCAACATGCCATAATACTTAAAAGCGGGCATCTGATAGCTCATGACTTCCTGTGCTTCGGGCACTGTCTTTTTGATGAGCTGCCGTATTTGTTCTAACAGAAGTCTTTTTTGTTCGGGTTGGTAAGCAAGATATGCATCAACGCTTGTAAACTGGTTTTGTTTGTTTGTTTCCATTGTATGGTTTAATAGCGTATCAAAAGTACAATTTTCCTGAAAAATATTAATCCATATTGAAATCAAATACCTTTAATTTTTAAAGATATTATCGAAAATCATTCTTTCAACTCCACCAGCCTGAAATTTTCCACTTCATTATTGATTCTGATACGTAACAAATACAAGCCCGGTGTAAAGCCAAGTTTCTGAGTTGAAAATGGGTAGCTGTTATAGCCTGCTTCCTGCTTGCTGTTTTCAATCTCCTGTACTTTCTGACCTGCTATTGTATATACTTACTGTCGTCCCCAGAACAGTTATTTCTCTATTTTCATGCATAATTGATTACTGTACTTGCTTTACTGCTTCAATCAAGTCCAATTTAATTATTTCCCAATATTTTTTTTGCAAACAGATGGGATCAAAATCAGAATCAGCATTTTCAAAATTACTGAAGTTGTAAATAATTTTTTGTTTGTCATGTGAATAAGGGTACCGTTCTTCGTGTAAATGAAGCATCTTTTCAATTGAATATATCTCCATCAATTCATGTATATCCCAAAAGTCTTTTTTTCTTCCACTTCTCGAAACAACATCAATTTTCATAGCTGCGATTTCTTCAAGTGAGGCTAAACGCAAGCCATCAATCAGTAAAAAAGGTCTGATAAATGGGTCTGTATAAAATAAATCTAATTTGATGCATTCATCTTTGGAATTCCCTATGTAATATGATTTGCCCATCCCTACAACGACAGTTTCAGATGTATCTACATATGCATAGCTTTTTCTCAGATAGTCATCAATTGCTTTAAAATCTACAGAATCGTACAAACTGTCTGTAAATAAATCAATGTCAACAGATTGGCGATGACCTAATTGCAAACTTAAGGATGTTCCTCCCACCAACCGAAAATCATTGAAGACAGAAGTTTTCATCAAATCTTGAAGAGTTGAAAGCAGAAAAGAACATACAGAATCATAATACAATGATTTACTCATGTTACTGTAGGTATTTATGAATGTTTGCAGCAATTATTTCACTTATAGCCTTTTCTCCAAGGAGTTTCAATACTGTTTCTTTACCATAGAAACGAATTATTTCCTGAATTTCTTGTTCGTTACCTCGCTCAAAAATCCTATAAATAACAGCCAATTTATTCTTTTCCCAGTTTATAAGTCTTATGTCAGTGTCCCAAAATATTACAGAACGCAGTTTTGATAAATCGGGATGATAATTTTCGAATAACTTTCTTTTCTCCTGTGCTATGTCGCAATAAGCTTGTAATACCATAAAATAGCCTTCTTCTAAATCCAATGCCTGCTCAATTTTCAATGATAAAGCAGGATTCATCCGTCGTTTACCCTTTGTAATGGCAGTAATGGTTTGCGGAAATTCATTTATGGCGTTAGCTAATGTTCTTTTTGGCAATTTTCGATTCTTTAATTCTCTTGCAAGTATAAAACCTGGATGAATACCTTTAATTATATCAATGTTTGAGTTCATCGTTGTCATTAAATTTTCAACAAAGATACAAAAAAAAAAGTAAACAAATCTGTTTATATTGAGTGAAATAATTTTTTTTTATATAATTAAAGGAAATATGCGCAACAAATTAAACTCTCTTTTCATTTACTCCTGACTTTGACACTTTTCATTTGCGTATTTTGTAAAATACAGAATATCAATTGCATATAATTTTCAGGACACCAAAATGGGTGTCCCGGCTTAAAATAACTCTATCTTTGAGCTATGTT
>Ga0172368_10000769_pt1 | contig 45498 bp, 36 predicted proteins | sample Lak11m_FD_114540 | JGI IMG/M metagenome (GOLD analysis project Ga0172368, IMG submission 114540) | Freshwater microbial communities from Kabuno Bay, South-Kivu, Congo - kab_022012_11m | ecosystem: Environmental > Aquatic > Freshwater > Lake | place: Democratic Republic of the Congo: South-Kivu... | reverse complement strand
GATGGCAACAAAGCTGATAGTTACGCTTGCTCAGGTCTGGGAAGAAAAAGCTTAATTATTTTTACCGCCCCGGAACACCGCAGATTCTGATTTTTTATGCTTCTCTGCGGTGTTCTATGCGGGTTTTGTCTTAAATATTAAACTAATGTGAATAATTTATTCCAATCACTCGCGCAAATGCCTTTCTTTTACATGCGAATACCTTGATATTACGAAACACAGCAGGATATATACATATGATTACAACTTATATTCCCGTTATATACAATAGGTATAGCGGGAAGTTAGCATTCATTTTAAAAAAATTCGTATTTGCAATTTAATTTCATATTAAGTAATTAAAATCTTAACAAATATTAAATTTTGCAATTTAATTTCATTTTATTAAATTTGATTACATTTGCAAAAATTTAAACAAAATGTCATGTTATTAGAATATAACTTCGAAAACTACAAATCGTTTCACGAATCGAATACATTATCAATGATTGGGGTTCGTTCGTTTAAAGAACATGAACCAGATAATATATTTCACTTTGAAAAATTCAAAGTTCTTAAAAGTGCAGCAGTTTACGGTAATAACGCAAGCGGAAAAAGTAATCTCGTGAATGGATTACAAAAGATGAAGCAATTAGTTAAATCTTCATTTAGAGATGCTTTAGTAGAAAAAGGAGAGATTCAAATCGAAAAATATTTACTAAACAGCGAGTCTGAGAAAACACCTACAAAATTTGAAGTTGTATTTGTTCAAAATCAGATAAGGTATAGATATGGATTTGAAATTGACAATAAACAGGTTACTGGAGAATGGTTATTTCATACAACTACAAAAGAAGTCCCACTTTTTGAGAGAAAAAATGATGAATTCATCATCAATAAATCATCATTCCAAGAAGGTTTAAATCTTGAATCTAAAACTCGAAACAATGTTTTATTTTTGAGTTTGGTTGCTCAATTTAATGGAGAGATTTCTAATCGAATTATAGAATGGTTTAATAATTTAAACTTCATTAGTGGTTTACAAGACTTTGGATATAGTGTATATACAATCGAAAAACTAAAAAATGATAAAAACTTCAATAAATGGTTGTCACTAATTATTAGATCCTTAGAAATCTCAAACATAACTATTGAAGAAATCGAAATTAAGGAAGATGATATCAATAAAATTGTACAGAAAACAAATGACAAATCTCTAGCTAATTTCTTTGATGCATTAAACAAATTACAACAAACAGGAAAGAAAAAAATTCAAATTTCCACATGGCACAAAAAATATGATAAGGATAATCTTCTAATTGATACAATACCATTTGATTTTGAAAATCAGGAATCAGAGGGAACAAAAAAGTTTATTAATTTATTGGGTCCATGGTATGATACTTTAAAAAACGGAAAAATTTTAATAATTGATGAACTTGATTCCAGACTTCATACACATCTAACCAAAAAGTTAATTGAGCTTTTTCATAAATTCAATAAAAAGAATGCACAATTAATTCTTACCTCACATGATACTTTTTTACTTGACAAAGAATTGTTAAGACGAGACCAGATTTGGTTTACAGAAAAAGACCAATTTGGCTCATCACATCTTTATTCATTAGCTGATTTTAAAACTGAAGATGTCAGAAAAACCTCTTCTTATAACAAAAATTATCTAAATGGTAAATATGGCGCTATTTCCTTTTTCGACATTGACAATAAACTAATTGAATTAATGTACGATGAGTAGCCCCCAAAGAAGAAGAAAAGGACTAGAGTTTAGAACTGGTACTCCAAAAAGATTTGTAGTATTTAGTTTTAAAGACTTCGACATTAATCAAGGACAAAAATTTGAGGAATGGGAACAAGAACAAATTCTTTCAAATATGCTTACTCGTTTGAGAGAGATTTGTGCATACTCAGTTGAAGAGGCACTGGCAAAACAAATCATTAAAATCTATAATTCATTTCCAGAAAATTCGGACTTCAATCACCCAAAGCATGTTCCGGAAGAAGTCAAATGGGCAACGATTAGAATAAAGGGGAAAGAGCGTGTTGCTGGATATGTTGAAGATAATGTTTTTTTCGTAGTATTTCTTGACAAAGACCATCGGTTCTGGATTTCTGAAAAGAAAAATACATAAAAAACGAAATGCTAACACGCGGTATAGTTAATAAGGGTTTTAGTGGTTATCGGAGCGTAGTAACCCGCTCCAAAATTAGCTGTAACTTGACAGGAAAGTAGCCCGCAATCCCTTACTAACCATACCGCCACCGTTATGTGCAATTGAACTAAAGAAAATGAAAGCGAAGCTTGGAATAAAGATAATCAAAGATATATTGATTTTAATTAGCTTGCCTCTGATAATTAACTGTTCAGGAGTAGAAAAAGATGATTATAAAAATCGTGTAGTTGTCGGACTTCCTATTCCAGAAGGGTTAATGGATACTTTGTTGAAGAAATTCAATGTGCCCGGAGCAAGTATTTCAGTTATCCATGATGGTGAAATTGATTGGATGAAAGGATATGGCTTGCGGGAATATGGAAAATCTAGTCGTGTTGAGAGCACTACATTATTTCAGGCTGCTTCAATTTCAAAACCTGTCTCGGCCGTGGTTGCCTTACTCTTGACGGAAACAGGAGCGATTACCCTGGATGAAAATGTGAATAATAAATTGAAATCCTGGAAAGTTCCTGAAAACCAATTCACCAAAATCCGACCCGTCACGCTTCGTCAGTTATTAAGCCATTCTGCTGCTCTTCCTATGCATGGTGTCCCGGAATTTGCATCAAACGAAAAAATCCCTTCACTGATACAAATACTTGATGGCCATTGGTACGGAGCAACGGAAAAAATTCAGCCATTATTTGAGCCCGGATCAAAATTTCAGTATTCAGGAGGGGGCTATATCGTATTACAGGTATTGATATCTGACATAACAGGAAGACCCTTTGAAGCGGTTGCCAAAGATCTTTTACTGAAACCGGCAGGAATGTTATCAAGTACGTTTGAACAGCCATTGCCAAAACAGCTTTGGCCTAATGCTGCCGTTGGGCATCTTGAAGACAATACACCTATTAGAGGTAGATGGCATACCCTGCCTGAACAAGCTGCCGGAGGTCTCTGGACAACCCCAAGAGATTTAAGTCTTTTTATGATTAAACTTTGGCGATCGTATCAGGGATTATCTGATTCATTACTATGCAGAAATCTGGCAAATGAAATGTTGAGCAGACAAATCGATGATTTTGGGTTAGGAATATCTTTGCCCCAAGCGGGTGTTTTTCGCATTCAGCATGCTGGCGGAAATTCTGGATACAGATGCTTTATGGTGCTATCGGTTGATCATCCGGAAGGGGTGGTTATTATGACTAACAGTAATGCTGGTGAGAAATTAATCTGGAAGATTTTTGAATTAATAGCGCATGCTTATGGTTGGTCAGTATAATATTAATTTGGACTTTACAATACAAGCTGGTCAAACCCGTATAACCTATATCCTCTTTATTATTAAAGTCTTCAACTTTCGAAAATAAATGACACTCATATTAAACATTGGAATTGGATATGAATAGGAAACATTATATAATCAATATTTTCTCAGGGATTTTATTCTTAGCAATAATTTCCTGTTCAAACCGTCAAACACAACAACTAGTCCAATTACCAATATATTACAATCAACCATCCCTTGATTCAATACAATCAAATGCTGTCTATAAATATATGCAGCATTTTCCAAACAGATCTGAAATTGCAATTGGTTTGATAAAAGGAAAATCAGAACAGTTTTTCGGAATAAGACGACAAAACGATTCATTAGTATATGTAGAAAACAGAAAAATGGCCTTTGAAATCGGGTCCATTACTAAAACGTTTACGGCTACAATGTTGGCAAAGTTGGTTTATGAAGGCCTGATTGATCTGAATGAACCTGTTAGTAATATACTTCCCTGCAAACTTAAACAGGATGAAGTCAATGGCCAAAGAGTGACTATTCTTCAGCTGGCAAATCACACATCAGGATTTCCAAAAGAACCAGATATTAACTTAAACATGCACATACCAGCAAGTCCTTATAAAAATTATGATAAATCTAAGTTATACGATTTTCTTTCCAATAGACTTATTCTGCAACACATACCAGGTGAAAAGAGGGAGTATTCTAATCTGGGAGGAGGATTGTTGGGTCATCTTATTGAACTTATTACCGGAAAATCCTATGAGTTGTATTTACAGGAATCAATATGTGAACCTTTAAAAATGAATAGAACATTTGTTACTATTGACTCTCAAAGAAAAGAATGCATTTTACCTGGCAGAAGTCCGTATGGAAAGATAGTACCAAATTGGGAACTTGGAATTCTTGTCGGGGGTGGCGGTATTAAATCAACCGCTGAGGATATGGTCAAATACTTACATGCTCAAATGACCGACACTACCTTTTTCCTGCTAACCCAAATGCCAACAATGCAGTATTCCGAGCATAACACAGCTGGACTTGGTTGGGCATGGTACAATCACGAAAAATATAAGTTTGTTGATGCAACTGGCGGGACTGGAGGCTATTCATGTATTGTTATTTTTGAACGTTCAACACAAACCGCCATTGTTTTATTGACCAATGTTTCCGCCTTTTTAGCCTCAAAGGGCGATTATATTTCAAAACTGGGCATAGAATTGCACAACTCCATCTTTTATGGGAAGGAAAACGGTTTTAATTAAAAGCATTAATGAAAAATGCACATAACAGCATCTATGCCCAATAGCCTATGAAAGAGCAAATTGAAACAGTAGTGGCCCGCAGAAAAATTGTAGCGGGTGACAGTGACGAAGCCCGCAAAACGGCTACTATTCTTATACTCAACGTTAACGGACATTTTAAAAAGTCAGCGAAAATGACAAGAATTTACATTTTCCTTATAGGATTTTCAATTTAAGTTCCTGCAAAGTATCTAAATACGAATACGCTTTTATTTCTGACAGGGGCGGTAATCTGGATGTTTATATTTCAACTTCGGGTGACCAACCGCTTAATATTACCAACGACAAATATGTTGACTACGGAATCAAATGGAGCCCGGACGGAAATTTCATCCTTTTCGCTAAACAAGTAAACAAACAATACGACCTTTTTTTCCAACTTAAGTAGTATAATTTATACAATGAGCCTGGATGGCAGCTACATCACACAATTAACTTCCGACACATTAGATAACAGATAGCCACGCTGGACTCCGGTCGGAATATATTGCCTGTACCCGTGCAGCAGAAAATTCTGACATTTGGATGATGGAGAAAAACGGAAAAAATAAAAGGCAATATGTTACATCATCAAAACGTGACGAAATACTTGAATTTAAACCGACGAGAAAGGAAAACGCCGAATAACAATCGTCTAACTCAATGGCAGGTGAAGTTATAAATCGAAGGGAAGCGCCGGGAATCCGCCGCTGTTCCAAGCCGCAAGCTGTTGGGCGGCATTAGTAACCTCTGTCAGCATTGCCGTTACTCCGCTCATTAATAATCCGATAAACCCAAATTCATTTTCCAACTGATAATAATAGAACCGCAATGTAATTCACCGGAAAATTTATCCGCACTGATTAATAATAATCCACTTCACTCCCGGTTTTTAGTAGAATCATTACGAAATGGGTTAATCCGTATTTCAGGCATTGATGCTGAAGTATATGTTATTCCGGTAATTAAGCAGTTATTGAATTACGCGGCGGGTTTTTATGTTAATAAGCCCGAATTATTAAAAAAATATTTGCTTCTTAATAGTAAAATTTTTTATTTTAAAATATAGATAGCATTATCTTTTATAATGGACATCTTGTCTTAATTAATATAGATAAATTATTAGTCTAACCTATTAATAAGTAGGGGAAATTATGTCTTTCCGCAGATCGCTTTTTATCAGTATGGCTGTTATCTTTTTCTTTGCATCATCATCTCAGATAATTTCACAAAACAATTCTCAAAAAGCTGAATTAACAAAACAGCGTGGAATACTCACACCAAGTTCGGAAATTTTGCTGATTGATTCTTTCACCGACGGCGACCTTACAACGGATCCTGCCTGGAATGGTGACCGAACCGCATTTCAGATCGTTACCGACAGCGACGTAAGTACCGGAGCAACAGGTTCTTATACACTTCGATTAAATGCTCCGGCGAGTTCCCAGACGGAATACCTAAGCACTCAGGTCACCTCAATGGCTTCAACTGATGGACATAGCTGGTCTTTCTGGATAGGCAGAAGAAGTTTGGCATATTCATCTACCAATAATGTCAGAATATGGCTCTGGGCTAACGAAAGCAACCTTGAATCAGGAACAGTTGACGGGTATGCAGTTCTTATAGGCGACAACACAACCAATGATGAAATCCGGCTTTCAAAAATCACTAATGGAACACCAACTCATCTGATCGAAAGTTCAACTGCTCTGACAAACGATTTAACAGATATAGGCATTTTAATCAGGGTGACCAGAACAAATGACGGTGTCTGGAATTTATACAGTTCAGCCGTGCCTTCAACATCCGGAAGCGGAGCAGTTGCTGGTGATCTGCCATCGGCTGCGAACACACCAAACAATCTTGGCAGTGTTACGGATTTGACGTATTCTATTACTGATGGTGGGTACGTTGGGGTAGCCATAACACACACAACATCCGCTTCCGCAATCTCGACATTTGAATTCGACCAATTTTATTTCGACAGGAGTTCCGATTCACAGCTTCCTGTTGAACTGATAACTTTTAACGCTTCAATATATGGCAGGGCTGTCGATCTGCGGTGGGAAACAGCGACAGAAGTAAATAATTACGGATTCGAGGTGCTCCGTTCATATTCACCCTCCGGCGAAATTCCACTTCCCTCTGAATACTGGGAAAAGATTGCATTTATGCCCGGTCACGGAAATTCAAATTCTCCGCAATATTATTTATTTAAAGATAAAAACCCTCCGGCAGTTAATCTGATTTACCGCCTTAAGCAGATAGACACCGATGGAAATTTTGAATATTCGGGAAATGTTCTTGTCGATATGTCGGAACTGGAACCGCTGCCCGGTAAGTATCACCTGGCGCAGAATTATCCCAATCCTTTTAATCCTGCGACCCATATAAAATTCAGCCTGCCTGAAAATTCTTTTGTTCAGATCATCGTGTATAATGTGCTGGGAGAAATAGCTGCAACACCACTGAATCAGACAATGCCGGCGGGCTCCCATGAGATCAGTTTCGACGGTTCAGCGCTTGAAAGCGGCGTTTATGTTTATGAGCTGAGAGCCGGCTCTTTCACTTCCGCAAAAAAAATGCTGCTCATTAAGTAAAAACGCCGGTATCCCTTAGGCAGCAGTTCGGCTGATATTCATTCCCGGGGCAGTGCGCAGATATTTTCGCACAGCCACGGGAATTTTTGTATAAAACAACTGTTCCGCAGCACCTATTTTCACTTTTATGAATCTTATATATATATGAATATTTGCGGCTTACTAAGTCCTGCGAAATATTCCTGCTGATTTTGAACCGAAAAGTAAAAATCTCCGTTTAATATTCAGCCCTTCATTTAATTCCCTATACGGAGAAACATGCAAAAACTAATTATTCTTATCCTTTTAATCTCAATTGAGATTTTTGGGCAGGCGGAAAAAGAAAATAAACCCGGCAGAGCAAGTTCTCCCGCCGACGGCAGAATTTTCGGAACCGTAATAGATTCCCTTTCCAGCAGACCGATTGAATACTCAAACGTGTCTGTGTTCAGAATAAAAGACACATCTCTTGTTACCGGGGGTATTTCGAATACCGAAGGTAATTTCGAACTTACACGGCTGCTTCCGGGAGCATATTTTGTAAAAGTGTCATTCATAGGCTATCACGATTATAAGATTGACAGCCTTTTTATCAGACCGGGAAAAACCGATCTTGATCTCGGCAGGATTTTCCTCTCCTCCGGAGCGGTCAACCTTGATGAAATTGTTGTGAAGTCAGAAAAAGAAATGGTTAATTACACTCTCGATAAAAAAGTAATTAACGTTGAGCAGAATATTGCATCTTCAGGCGGGACAGCCCTCGATGTGCTGCAGAATGTACCATCGCTTACGGTGGATGTCGATGGAGCCGTGTATCTCAGAGGAAGCAGCACTATTACTTTTTTGATTGACGGGAAACCTTCAACACTCGGCGGAACTAATATCGATGTTCTCACTCAGATACCCGCAAGTTCAATTGAATCAATTGAGCTTGTTACAAATCCCTCGGCAAAATATGACGCCGAAGGAACAGCCGGTATAATTAATATTATTCTGAAGAAAAAGCAGGATGCCGGTTATAACGGCAATCTTTCACTTAATGCCGGGACAAAAGATAAATACAATATCTCTGCAAGCGGAAATCTCCGGGAAGGTGATTTTAACTTTTACGGCAATTACGATGCAAGACTCAATAAATCCTTGAGCACGGGCACAACCGACCGTAATAATTTTACAGGTGTTTCATCACTTATCAGGCAGGATTTTAACTCGCTTTTCGACTTCAACATGCATAATTTCGGAATTGGCACGGACTATTTCCCCGATAACAGGAACACAATTTCTCTCTCACTGAAATACCGGCTGATGAAATTCGGCGGAGGCAGCGATCTTGGAAACCGGACTTTCGATCAGGCGGGGACACTCCTATCATTCACGGACCGTTCCAGTGATTCGGAGAGGGATGTTGATGCCGTGAGCTCAACGCTTTCTTATAAATATGTTTTTGAAAAGCGGAAGCAGGAATTAACAGCCGATCTTATTTATAATGATTTCGGATCCGGCAGAACAGAAGATATTTCACAGAATTACTTCACAAGTCCTTCAATCGCATCATCTGAGCTTTTTCAGAAAACGAATTCCGATAATAGCTCCAGGATGCTTACAATTCAGTCTGATTATTTTACAAGTCCGGATGATAAAAGCAAAATTGAAACAGGATTTCGTGTTTCAATGCGCGAGCAGACTTCGGCAAATTCGTATTATGATTTTATGCCCGCCAGTAATTCCTGGGCATTTAATAACGCTTTATGGAACCAATTCGATTATAAAGAAAACATTAATGCTGTTTACGGCACATATACTGGTGAATTTTCTGGAATCGGCTATTCTGCCGGATTGCGGGCTGAACAGCTTAACGTGAAGGCTTCTTTTATTAATACGGGAACTGAAACCCGAAATAGCGATATCGGATTTTTTCCGTCGGCATATCTATCCTATAAATTCAGTCCGGTTGACGAAATTTTACTGAATTACAGCCGGAGAGTGGACAGACCCTCAGGCAGGGAACTCAATCCATTTGTTGATATTAGCGATTCCCTCAATATCCGGGCGGGAAATCCGAATCTTCAGCCGCAGTATATCAATTCTCTTGAATTCGGGTATTCCACAATGTCGGGGAAAACCTCCTATTCTGCAACGCTGTTTTATAAGGAGACAAACGATCTGATTGCCGTGACTACCAAACTGCTTAGTTCCGGCGCTACATTCACCACATACGAAAATATCGCCTATCTGCAATCTTATGGACTTGAATTGCTGAACACTCTACCAATCAACGATTGGTGGAGGCTTAATTCAAATCTGTCGTTTTTCCGTACAAATATCACCGGAAACGGGAGTAATTTCAATGATGTGTCTGCCGATTCCTGGACGCTCAAGATTAATTCGGGTATGACAATCTGGGAAGATATACAGCTTCAGATAATCGGAAATTACAATTCTCCAAGCTATTCTGCGTCAATGGGCTGGGGAAGAACAATGGTTTCGGGGCAGACAAAAATTGACGGTTTTTATTTTGTCGATCTTGCCCTGCGGAAGGATTTTATGCAGAGGAAATTGTCGGTGACACTCCGATTTACTGATCTTTTCAATTCCAGAAGTTTTAATTCTCAGACTGACGGAACTGATTTCTCAAGTTTAAGCAGAAGGGTCAGCGATTCGCAGATTGCTTATCTTGGGATCAGCTATAATTTCAGCAGTGGTAAAATTGAGAGCGAACGCAAAAGAAGACCGGACGAATCACAGGATATGGATATGTTCTAAGACTTGAATTTCTGTAAAAGGAACACAGCATAATCACTAACTATTATTAATCTTTTTACTGTGTTCCTTTTACTATAAGTTTTATCGGAGCAGCATCATTTTACGTACAGCGCTTAACGATCCATTCAGGCGTAAAGAATAAAAATATACCCCGCTTGCAATATCTCCGGCATCGAATGTCACTCTATGCCCGCCGGCTTCTTGTTTTCCCCTGACAAGATCAGCAACTTCATTTCCCATTACATCAAATACCTTTAGGCTGACTGTTCCTGCTTCCGGGATTTCATAATAAATAGCAGTGGTTGGATTAAAAGGATTCGGGTAATTCTGTGAAAGTAAAAACGTTTTCGGAGCAACTCCTTCCTTCACCGAGCTAACAAAATCAACAGAAACAGTATCGCCATACCACGATGAAGTTTTTTCATTAACGGCTTTAACCCGGTACCAGATCTTTTCGGGATTGGTTACCCCGAAATCAGTGTAGCTTTCAGAATTTGCCGCAAGGGTTTCTATCACTTTGAATTTGACTTTTCCGCCGGAGAATGTACCCCTCTCAATCTGATAACCGGTTTCTTGACCGGAATTATCCTTCCAGGTTATATATGGCTGGGGAATAAGAGTCGCCTCAAGTTCGGTTGCGTCGTAAAGTTTAACCGTGAAAGATTTAACGGTGCTGAAGCCGTAATTTGCAGAGTCATTGTAAAGTTCAACACGCCAGTATGCTATGCTGCCTTCCTCAAGAGAATCGAGCGCATATTCGCTTAAAAGAAGATCGCCTGCTGAAACGGAGGTCGTTACGAAAAGAGAGTCGGTACTCATTTCGAATCTGTAATACTTAGCCGCACTGGCATCGGACCAGTCAATGACAGGATTGAGTTCAACAGACGAAGCTCCTTTCATCGGATATCGTGCTGCAATTATGTAAGGATTAGCAACATAACTGCCCCTTGAAGAATTAAGTATCTCTTTGTTCTGCTCGTTCTGTACGTAAGCGAGTGTAAAAATCGAAGAATCAACCCAGGTTACCGGAACAGCATAAGTATAGACAAAAGTGTAGCTGCCCTGCGCCGGATTAATTGTAATACCGGAGAGATCGGGGTAAGCTTTTCTGAAGACATTTTCGAACTCCTTTTCTCCGTTATTCCCCGGAGGTGATGAGTATTCTATCAATTCTTCAACCGCTGCCACTTTTAGTTTATAATTGCCGGCAGGGAGATCAGAAGGAATATCAACAGTAATTGTGCTGCGAATGCTGTCGTCCTCAAGCCGCTCATCATTAACTGTAATTCCGAGAGCGACTGCGGAGTTAATCCTCTGCTGGAAAGGTGTCTGCAGCAGGTTATGGCTGAAAGGATAGATATCCCGGTAAATTCCGTCAATACAAAGGTAAGGCACGTAATTAATAGAATAGTAATTAATCCATTGAGTGTTTTGTGTTACGTTTGCCTTATACATCGGATCAGTATTTCCTGGCCACCAGGCATGATAAGTTATAAGCAGAACAGAATCACCCTGCTGTTCCAGAAATGATTTCAGAAAAGGGTTTTCCCCTGCACAGCTTGGGCAGGATGAATTTGTTCCCTCTTCGAAAAGGACTCTTTTCTGCATCGGGTTTTTATCAGGGACATAATCCGCCCGCGGCATCTGCCGGATGCTGAATCCTTCTGCCTGGTTATCTTCAATATATATATCTTCCTGCATACTCCGCATCGAACGCTCCTGCGCCGATACAAAAACCGTCAGAAGAAAAACTAAAAACAGTATTCTCTTTAACATATTGCTGCCATTTAAGTTGTTGATTGATGTGAACGGAAAAATAAGGAAAAAATGTGAATGCAGGGATATGAATGAAGTAAAGTATTTTGCCATGGATTCCCTCATCCCTTCACATATTCCTTCGTCCATTCCAGGGTTTCAGTAATTCTCTGCTCCATTGGTGTATAAGTCAGACCGAAAGTTTTTTCCATAAGTGAGCTGTCCATCACAAATGGGGAAGTGAACTCATAAAGCATTTCGATAACTTCTTTGGCGCCTTTATCAAATAATCCGATCAGAGAGAGAATCAATTTACCGGCTGCAATACCCTTTACTTTATATCCAAGTTGAGCAGAAAGGATATCGAGCAATTGCTGCCCGGTATAAGCCGCACCTGAAGGCACTTGCCAGGCTTTTCCAAGGGCGCGTTCATCGGTTCCGGCAGTTGCCAGCGCATTCCCGAAATCCTTTACGTAAGTGAAAGTGTGGGGCTGTATGAGACTGCCGAGCATATTTACTGGTTTTCGTTTTAAGGCTGCAGCAAAAATCATTTTGCCGTTAATTTGTTCCCAGGGTCCGAAGAAATCAGAACCGCGAACTGAAGCCGCTCGTATTTTGCCTGAAGAATGTGCGGAAAAAAGTGTTTCTGTCATTTTTCCACGAACCTCTCCTTTTCGCGAACAGGGATTGAAAGTGGTGTTTTCAGTCATAGGAACGCCGTTAGTATCCCCGTACATATAAAGGTTTTCAGCGGCAATAAGTTTAGCTCCTGCATTTGCAGCAGCTTCAATCACCGAATTCTGCAAAGCCGGAAATTCCTGTGCCCAGCGGTGATAAGCGGGCTGTGCGCATTGGTATATTGATTCGGCTCCATCAGTCAGAGGAACAATTTCATCTTTATTCATAATGTCCGCCGCAACTAACTCTGCGCCCCCGGGCGGATCGGTCATTGTTCCTTTCCTGCTGATCATCCTGACGCGACAGCCCTTTTTAAGAAGTGATTCGGCCGTATATCTGCCGAGAGGACCCATTCCGAAAATCACATGCAGATTGTTCATTTTTACCCCGGATTTATCTTACTGATAGTCATGCAAAATATTTTTAACGTTATAAAACAAATATAAAAAACAAAATCATAAGCGGGGCGGGTCTATCTTCCGGAGAAGTTGGTTAATCTGGAGTTTAAGATTTAATAGCAAACCCCTATGGCTTGTCAGTCAAAGATGAAAGGATATCAAAACCAGTTGAAATTTTTCCGAAGAAGATAGATAAAAACGGGGGCGCCGAAAACGGCTGTTACTGCGCCAACGGGTATCTCGGCGGGGGCAAGGATAGTCCTCGAAATAAGATCGGCAGCAATAAGGAAAACTGCTCCGGCAAAAAACGAAAAGGGGATAACCAGGCGGTTGTCATATCCGTAAATCATACGGCAGACATGAGGAATTATGAGTCCGACAAAACCGATAATGCCGCTGACTGAAACAAGAATTCCGACAAGAAAACTGGAAAGAAGATACGCCGTTATTTTTAATTTGCGGGGATTGAGCCCAAGACTTTTTGCCTGATCATCGCCCAGGGATAAGATATTAAACTGATACGAGAATAGAGAAAGTATTACGGAGACAGCAATGCAAAGGGGGAAAATGTATCTGACGGCATCGCGGTCAGCAAGGCTGAGGCTGCCGGTGAGCCAGAATAGGATATTGCGAAGGGAATCGTTCATAAGATTCATAAGAAGCAGGATAGCAGCAGCAAAAAAAGCGCCTGCCATAACTCCGGTAAGCAGCAGTCTGTTTGGGTCAATTTCCCCGAAACGCGAACTGAGGAAAAGCACAAGTAGTATTACAACAGATGCGCCGGCGAATGACATTATCTGCGGTATAGGAAAGGCGAGACCCAGCCAGAAAGCCAGCACAACTCCGAAAGTCCCGCCGCTCGAAACACCAAGTATATATGGCTCAGCCAAAGGGTTAAGCACAATAGCCTGGAATACTGCGCCTGCGACCGAAAGCCCTCCGCCCACAGCAATTGCAAGCAGTATCCTTGGAAGCCTTATATCGAGAATCACAGGGTACTCAATTCCTCCGGGCGGAAAAGTGCCCGTAAGGATTTGCAATAAATCAGAAAAACTTATTGAGACTGCACCAATTGAGAGAGCAGCAAAAAAAAACACTAACAGGATAAACAAATTAATTAAAAGGTAAAGCGAGAATCTTTTCAGGAGCACTTCTGAATTTCCTGCCACAGCTCATCAAGCAAACCGGAGATTCCTTCCCCTGAAACTGCCGAGATAATAAAAACTTTTCCTTTATAACCGCCAAGTTTCAGTTTCGATAATTTTTTCTTCAAATCATCATCAGCAAGGTCACTTTTGGTAATTGCAACATAACGCGGTTTTTTGCTCAGTTCCTTGCTGTAATTCGCAAGTTCTTTTTCAAGTACTTTATAAGTGTCTTTTATATCTTCAGTCAGGGATTCGATCATAACGAGAAGTATTTTTGTCCTTTCAATATGACGGAGGAATTGCAGCCCGAGTCCTTTCCCTTCATGTGCGCCTTCAATAATGCCGGGAATATCAGCCATGACAAAGCTTTTATATTCTTTATAATTTACAATCCCGAGGTTCGGAACAAGGGTTGTAAAAGGATAATCCGCAATCTTCGGTTTTGCACGGGAAATGGAAGAAATCAGAGTGGATTTGCCGGCATTGGGAAGCCCTACAAGTCCCACATCGGCAATTAGTTTGAGTTCAAGTGCAATGCTGAATTCCTGTCCCGCTCTTCCGGTCTCGGCATATCTGGGTGCACGGTTTGTCGGTGTGGTAAAATTGGCGTTTCCTTTGCCTCCTCTTCCACCCTTTGCTGCCGTGAATTCAATTCCGGGTTCGTTCAGGTCGGCAATAATTTCTTCTGATTCAGTGTCTTTGAGCATAGTGCCCACAGGGACATCAATATAGAGTGTTTCCCCGTTTTTGCCGTCTTTCAGTGAACTTCCGCCTTTAGCCCCATCGCCGGCTTCATAAATCTTTTTGTATCTGAGGTCAAGAAGAGTAGTAAGCTGCGGGTTTGTTCTGAAAATAATATCTCCGCCTTCGCCGCCATTTCCGCCTGCAGGTCCTCCCTTGGGCACGTATTTCTCCCTTCTGAACGCGACCATTCCATCGCCGCCCTTTCCCGAGCGGATCGTAATCTCAACATAATCTATAAACATAAAATCCTAAATGTAATATTCTGCAATCAATGATTTGAATGATTCGGCTTCTTTGGATTTATGACTGATTCCGTTCCTCTGGAAAACTTTTTCGAGCAGATCAAGCACATCGCTTTCTGATCTGCATTCGGAAACGGCGTCTATTGTGTTCTCAAAATCTTCCATGTCATAGTCAAAAATAGCCTGTATAAAGCGGTGAATCCGTTTATCGGCAAGCAGTTTTTCATGATCAATAAGCGGGGCTTTAAGGTTTTTGATAACCCTGAACTCAGAGGGTGTTTCCTCCGGTTCCTGATTATCCGGTGTTTCGTTATCGGAGTTATCTATGATTGATTCCTCAAAATCTTCCGGAGAATTTTTCCCGGAATCCAATGTATCCTCGAAATCATCGTCGGCATCAATCTCAGAAGTATCCGGAACACTCTCGGAAAGCGGCATTTCATCAATCTCATCTGGCGCTTTATCCGAAGGCAGTTCCGTAAGGTAATACTCTGAGTCGTCTTCCTGATCATCTCTGAAAATTTCAGTTCCGGCTGGCGTTTCCGACATCGGACGTTCTTCTGCTTTGCTCCGTTCTGCCATCGGTATGTTTTTATTGGCGGAAATTGATTTGAGAATATCCTGCAGGATATCGCTTTTTTCAGGCACCGCTTTATTAACTGCGGAAATCAATTCTGCTTTTGAAACAGGCAGATCGGGGTTTTTACCAAATTCTCTGTTAATGGCATCATAATGGTGCTTCAGGTTTTTCTCTTCAAGAAAAAGCAGCATATAACGCGGACTTGTTTTACCAGCTTCGGCTGTCCGGTAAGAATAAAATCCGCACATTGCATCGGCAGCATTTTCAATTATTATTAAAGCATCGGACTCGACAGTGAGTTTATCAATTTGTTCAATAAGATTGACGAATTGCTCTTTCTCGTAAAAACTGATTTTTTTTCTTTCCAGGTACGATGTAATTGTTTTTTTGAAATACGGGTACCATGAAAGGTGATCGAGCAGCCTGAGGATTTCTTCCGAGGATTTTTTTTCTTCATCAAAAACAAAATTAACAAGTGTTTTTCTCGGCAGGCAAAGGTAATTTGAAAGAATAAAACATGCAGTATAGAGCTGCCGGGCGATATCTTTTAATGCGTATTTTTTTCCTGACTTAAGCTTTTCGCTTAAACCCTCAAGTTGAGATAGAATTTCCTGGTCGGAATAATTAAAATAGGAGTTTTCGATCAGGCGCTGACGATCCCTGAATATCAGATATTCAATGCTGGCTGAAATAAACTGTTTAATTGCCGGATGCATATCAAGTGCCATAAGACTTTCGTATGAGAAATACGGCCCGAGATTCTTCAGCAATTTGAGATTATCATCGTAAATTCTTTTTATTTCCTGATTCAGCATTTTTATTTTTTAAACAATCAATCGTTTGCACTAATTAACAAATTTAATTCAATTTTTCAAAACTATCTAATTGAAAAGTGAAATAGATGGCAACAGAGTGTAAAAAGATCAGAAATCACACTCAAACCGATGGCACACAAAAAAAAGGCTGCCCTTCTAAGACAGCCTTCAATAAATTGAAAATGAAACCGGGTACTAATCCAAATTATGTGATTTAACTTTTGATTTAATATATTCCCGGTTCAGGCGGGCGATGTTTTTCACGGAGATGCCTTTTGGACACTCGGCTTCGCATGCGTAAGTATTTGAACAGGCACCGAATCCTTCTTCGTCCATAACTTTGATCATTTTCTCGACTCGCTGATACCGTTCCGGCTGACCCTGGGGCAGCAGTGCAAACTGCGAAACCTTAGCGCTAACGAATAGCATTGCCGAAGAGTTCTTACATGCTGCAACACATGCCCCGCAGCCGATACAAGCCGCTGCATCGAATGCAAAGGACGAAATTTCTTTCGGTATGGGAATTTCATTTGCATCGGGCACTCCCCCGGTATTGATAGAAATAAAACCGCCGGCATGCATTATTCTGTCGAGTGCGGAGCGGTCAACCATCAGATCCTTAATAACGGGAAATGTATTTGCCCTGAAGGGCTCAATGTAAACTGTATCGCCATCCTTAAAATGCCGCATGTGAAGCTGACAGGTTGCAATACGTGAAAGAGGTCCGTGAGGCAGTCCATTGATAACAAGCCCGCATGTTCCGCAAATACCTTCACGGCAGTCGCTCTCAAAAGTGACAGGCTCCTTATTCGAACGTTCAAGAGAATCGTTCAGATCATCAAGTATCTCAAGAAATGATGAATCAGGGGAAACAGAGACTTTATATTCCTGGAATTTGCCTTTAACATCGGGTCCGGACTGTTTCCAGATCATTAATTTCAGGTTTAATTTATGTTCGCTCATTATTTATAACTCCTGGTCGCGAATTTTACATATTCATATTTGAGGTTTTCTTTATGGAGATCCCATTTCCCGTCTTCCTTAAATTCCCAGGCGGAAACAAAAGCAAATTCCTCGTCATTTCTGAGTGCTTCGCCTTCTTCAGTCTGGTATTCTTCGCGGAAATGTGCGCCGCAGGATTCTTCGCGGGCGAGCGCATCCACAGCCATCAGTTCGCCGAGTTCAAGATAATCAATAACGCGTCCTGCTCTTTCGAGACACTGATTAACACCTTCACCGCTTCCGACAACGTTGACATCCTTATAAAATTCAGACCTGAGTTCCCTGATCTCACCGATCCCTTCTTCAAGTCCTTTTTTATTTCGCGCCATTCCAACTTTATTCCACATAATCCTGCCTAATTTTTTGTGGAATTCGTCAACTGTTTTGCCGCCCCTTATTGAGAGTAGCTGTTTAATTCTATCCTGAACTTCGGATACAGTATTGTTGTATTCAGCATGATCAGTTCCGATAAGAGCCGGTTTTTCACCTGCAAAATAATTGCCGATTGTATAAGGAATAACAAAATAACCGTCGGCAAGACCCTGCATAAGTGCGCTTGCTCCGAGCCTGTTGGCTCCGTGATCCGAGAAGTTTGCCTCCCCAAGCACAAAAAGACCAGGAACAGAGCTCATCAGATTATAATCAACCCAGAGACCGCCCATCGTATAGTGTGGAGCAGGATAAATTCTCATAGGTACGCTGTATGGATTTTCGCCTGTAATAGTTTCGTAAATCTCGAAAAGGTTGCCATAACGCTCTTCGATAACATTTTTCCCGAGGCGTTTAATCGAATCGGAGAAGTCGAGATAAACCGATTCTGTTCCTCTTGCACCTCGTCCTTCATCTACAACCTCTTTGGCGCTCCTCGATGAAATATCTCTTGGAGAGAGGTTTCCGAATGATGGATATTTTCTTTCAAGATAATAATCCCTTTCGTTTTCAGGGATGTCGTTTGGATTACGCATATCTGCAACTTTGCTTGAAACCCAGATCCTGCCGTCATTTCGGAGGCTTTCGCTCATAAGAGTGAGTTTCGACTGGTTTTCACCATGAAGCGGAAGGCACGTAGGATGTATCTGCGTAAAACAAGGATTCCCGAAAAATGCCCCTTTCCTGTGCGCCCGCCAAATTGATGTTGTATTACACATCATTGCGTTCGTTGAGAGGAAAAACACGTTTGAATAACCACCTGTTGCCAGAACAACAGCGTGTGCACTGTGACGCTCTATTTCACCTGTTATCATATTCCTGACAACAACACCGCTTGCCACTCCGTCAACTACTACTACATCGAGCATCTCTCTTCTCGTAAGGGATTCCACGGCACCCTTTCCAATCTGACGGCTGAGTGCACTATAGGCTCCGAGGAGAAGCTGCTGACCGGTTTGCCCGCGGGCATAAAATGTTCTTGAAACCTGTGCGCCGCCGAAAGAACGGTTATCCAGAAGTCCGCCGTAATCACGGGCAAAAGGCACACCTTGTGCCACGCATTGATCGATAATATTGTTGCTTACTTCAGCAAGCCTGTGCACATTCGCTTCGCGTGCACGGAAATCTCCGCCTTTTACTGTATCATAGAATAACCGGTAAACCGAATCGCCATCATTCTGATAATTTTTTGCTGCATTAATTCCTCCCTGCGCTGCGATGCTATGCGCCCGGCGGGGACTGTCGTGGTATGTAATAACTTTTACTTTGTAGCCAAGCTCTGCCAGTGTGGCGGCAGCCGAGGCGCCTGCAAGTCCGCTGCCTACAACAATAACACTGAATTTACGTTTGTTGGCAGGATTGACTAATTTCATGTTGAATTTGTGATTTGTCCATTTTTCGGCAATATTGCCTTCAGGAACTTTTGAATCTAACCGGACCATTATTGACCTCCTAATAAAAAGTAAACGGGCATAGAGGCAAAACCTACTGCCATTAAAATGGCATATAATGTTCCCGCTTTCTGGATAAATGGAAAGTATTTAACATGATTCCATCCGAATGTCTGAAATGCACTTTGGAACCCATGATTAAGGTGGAATCCTAAAAGCGCCATAGCAACAATATAGAACCCGGAATATACAGGATCCTGGAATGATGTTTTAACCAGGTTAAACAGATCTACTTCGTGACCTTCAGTAATTACGGTGTACCAGTAACTACGCAGATGAATAACAAGAAAAATAAATGTGATACTTCCCGTATAAACCATAGTACGCGAGAATATTGAACTCCCTTTCGAAGGGGTATTGATCTTGTATTTTTCAGACCGGGCACTCCGGTTTAACCACCATAACCTTACTCCCTGAATAATATGAAGTAGGAAACCAAGTCCAAGCCCTATCTCAAGTATTGGGATTACAGGGAGGCTTCTTAGTGTTGATGAGTAATTATTAAACGCAAGTCCGCCGTCATTTTTGAAAAGGGCAAGATTGCCTGCGAGGTGAATCATTAAAAAAAGGATTAGAAACAATCCGGTGAGCGCCATCAGGATCTTTTTCCCGATGGAGGAGTCGAGACTCCGGAAGAACCAACTCATTAATGTCCTCCAGTTTTGAGTAATATTTTAGGTTATTAACATAGTGTATCATAGCTGAAAAATTAAGAGTTTTTGAAGTAAATAACAAAGAAAAATATTTTATGCTTCCATATAATTTGGCTGCTGTGATGAAAAATTAAATATGATAGTCGTTTTGACAATCAAAAAAGTTGGTGTTTAGACATTTTAATAACTTATTGATTCGGGAATTAACAGACTGAGATAGTGAAAGCCGGGTTTAATCCGGAATTTTCAAAGATTTATCGGGTGTTTTCAGACTTTCGTCTAATTTTTGTATTTGCGCCGTTCCTATTAGATATGTTTGTTTCAGTTATTTAATTATTCATGGAGCTGAGAAAATGTCACTTACAGAACTTGCTTTTACTATGTTGCTATCATTAGGGGCACTCGTGCTAACACTGATTGTTATTTCGTTTTATGCCTCGAAGAGAAAAAACAGGAACGCAGTTCCGGTTCACCTCAGGCAGTATGCTCCGGTTGTTCCTGCCAAAGTTTTAAGTGTTAACAACAATGTGGTGAAAAATACTGCTAAGGTATCAACAGCAAAAAAAGTTGAAACCAGATCACAGAGCAGAAATATGACAACAAAAGCGCCTGCTTCTTCCAGCCCTAAATATTCTGCACAAAGTGTAAGGAGTGGAAATTCAAACCGTTCAACAGAAGTGAAAAATTATCCAGCATTCAAAAGAGAAAAACTTGTTATTCTCAATCAGCCGGAACGTTATCAGGTGCTAAATAAAAACATAAATGAACTTACATTTGCTTAATGCTCTGATTCAAAATTTGCTTATAAAAAGGATTCCGCAGGGAATCCTTTTTTTTTATATTTCATCTAATTCAAATAATTATTTTACATTATTAAATCAATATTAATACGCACATAAGTATTAGAAAATTATGGAGAATCAGATGTCCTCAAACCATCACAAAGTTCTTATTATTGGATCAGGTCCTGCCGGATTAACAGCGGCTCTTTACACAGCGCGGGCAAATCTGAGCCCTGTAATCTACGAAGGGAATCAGCCCGGCGGACAGCTTACAATCACAACCGAAGTTGAAAATTATCCGGGATTCGAGCATGGAATCCAGGGTCCCGAATTAATGGATATTATAAGAAAACAGGCTCACCGCTTTGGCGCAAAAAGTGTTTATGAAGAGATCAGAGAAGTTGATTTCAGTGTAAGACCATTTGTTCTTAAAACTTATGATAAAACACTTACCGCTGATGCTGTAATTATCTCGACGGGTGCTTCTGCAAAATTACTCGGCATTGAAAGTGAAAAAAATTATATGGGCTATGGAGTTTCAGCTTGCGCAACATGTGATGGATTTTTCTATCGCGGGTTAAAAGTGCTTGTAGTCGGGGGCGGAGATACTGCATTGGAAGAAGCTAACTTCCTTACAAGATTTGCTTCCGAAGTAACCGTTATTCACAGAAGAGACGAGTTCAGGGCTTCAAAGATAATGCACGAAAGAGCGCTGAAAAATCCAAAGATTAAAATGGTAACCAACGCTGTAATTGACGAAGTTCTTGGTAAAGAGGAATTTGGCAGAAAAACGGTAACAGGCGCCAGGCTTAAAGATACCAAAACAGGTGAATTACGGGACATTGAAGCCGACGGCATTTTTATTGCTATTGGTCATCAGCCGAATACATCTGTATTCCAGGGAAAACTCGATATGGATGAGAGCGGATACCTCCTCGTGAAACCCGGCTCGGCATATACTAAAATTGAAGGTGTTTTTGCTGCGGGAGATGTAACTGATAAAACATACCGTCAGGCAATAACTGCTGCCGGTTCAGGCTGCATGGCTGCTCTCGACGCAGAGCGCTGGCTTGAAAGTCAGGAATAGTTCACGAATTATTTTTATCAATGGTCAATGCTTAATTGACCATTGATAAGTTATTAATTTTTAAAGAATTGCTTTACACTCTTTCATAATTCCCCTCTTGAAAGAGGAGCCAATCTTACCTATTTTAATTACTATTAAGATTTTATTGATCCCGTGTCACTTTAGTTCTTTTTCAGGTGCACATGTAGTAATCCCCGGGCTTGATCTTATTCTCCGGGAATTGCAAAAATTTCCAGCCTGAGACCGGGTCTCCGTGTATTAAAAATTCTTGCACTTTAATATTTAAGACGAGGTGTTTATGTTCAGGGCTATCTTATTACCACAGAATCGCAAAAGAACAATTATCTTTTTTGCATTATTTCTGGTGCTTATGATTGCTGCCGGTATTATCGGGTTAAATGATAATCCACCGGGGATATTTCTTGCTTACTTTTCCGCAGCATCATTTGTGCTTATCTTCGTACATTATTGGAAATCTCCCATTCAATTTTTAAAATTGATGGGATATTCAGCCGTTCTTTTTGTGCTGACTGTTCTGATACATAATTTTGGTGAGGTTCTTGCAGTGAGTGTCTCGGAAATGTGGCTGCTGCATGGAATTCTCGTTGCAATCCACGTGTCGGCTTTCCTTATCGCCGTCCTTTTGTGCCCTTCGGCTATCTTAATCGGAGCAATTGGCGCCGTGATAACTTCGCTTAAAAAGAGCAGTCGTTAAACTTATTTCCGGTCTTTGTTTTTATTATTCCGGCTTTTACTTTTTCCGCGTGATCCGGGTTCTAAAAACGACATATAACTTAAGGCCTGTTCCAAAGGTTTTGATATGATCATTTTTAGACTAAAACTAAATTCTATATTTTAACTTACTGAAAAGTAACAATCAATCAGAGATGAGTTAAAATGCCGGAAAGGATTATTAAATGGGGGATTATCGGATGCGGAGACGTTACGGAAGCTAAAAGTGGCCCTGCTTTTTCAATCGTTGCCGGTTCGAAACTTCATGCGGTGATGAGAAGAAACCCTGATCTTGCTGAAGACTATGCGCAAAGGCATAATGTCCCACGCTGGTATTCAAATGCTGAAGCGCTGATAAATGACCCCGAAGTTAATGCGGTTTATGTCGCAACTCCTCCTTCATCACATAAGCAATATACCCTGATGGCAGCCGCAGCCGGTAAACCTGTTTACTGTGAAAAACCTATGTCAGTCTCCTATCGGGATTGTCAGGAAATGATAGAGGGGTGCAGAAAAGCTGATGTGCCTTTTTATGTCGCCTATTACAGGCGGGCGCTCCCAAAATTTCTTAAAATAAAAGAGATGCTGAATTCGGGAATCATCGGCAATATCCGCACGGTGACTGTCAGGTTCTTGAGGAGACCATCATCTATCGATCTGGATGGGAAAGCAAACTGGCGAACTGATCCATCAATTGCGGGCGGCGGATATTTTATTGATCTTGCTTCGCATCAGATTGATATACTCCAGTTTTTTCTTTGTGGAATATCAGTCGTTAAAGGACTTACTGCCAACCTGGCAAAACTTTACGCCGCTGAGGATACTGTCAGCGCTGTTTTTAGATTTGAAAATGGTGTGACAGGAGCCGGAATCTGGAGTTTTTCGTCCTCCGGTGATAGTGATATTACAGAAATTACAGGGGATAAAGGGATACTTAGTTACGCAACTTTCGGTAATTCTCCGATAATGATAAATAATGAATTCAACAGCGAAGAAGTTATGATTCCCAATCCGGTTAATATCCAGCTTCCAATGATAACTATCATAACGGAACAGATCAGGAAAGACCCGGGTTTTTCTGGCAACTATGAAAGCGCCGCAAGTGTAAATAAATTAATTGATTCTATATATGGGCTTAACTAATAACTCTGTTAATATTATGAAAAGATACTATATCAATAAGAACTCTGATGGTTTTTCGAAATTAATCGGGAAGCGAGGCAATTTTTCTGAGTTTCACTCAATTGAATTGAACGAATATATGGGTGAAAAACCGGCGCACTTTCCTGGTGTAAGCCTGATAGGTGTTTATTCAGCCTCCTCCGTTATTCTGAGATTTGATGTTGCAGATAGATTTGTAGTAGCCCGTGCGGAAAAACATCGTCATTCAGTTTGGGAAGATAGCTGTGTTGAATTTTTTTTTTCTCCGGGCACTGATCTTTCAAAAGGGTATTTTAATTTTGAAATTAATTGCACAGGCAAAATTTATTTCCAGCATCAATTAATAAAAGGTATCGGAAAGAAGAATATAGCTGATGTTGACATTGAAAAAATACGGGTTGACTCTTCTCTTCAGGGAATTATCGATCCGGAGATTTCAGATCTGTTAAACTGGAATATTACCGTTGAGATACCATATAATATTTTGAAAAAGTACGCTGAAGTCATAGACCCGGCGTCTGGTGTTATCTGGAGAGGAAATTTTCAGAAATGTGCAGATAAATGCTCACACCCACATTGGCTAACCTGGAATAAAATCGACTCTCCAAAGCCGAATTTTCATCTGCCGGAATTTTTTGGAGAATTGTATTTTAACTGATCGTAAAAAAAAGACTGCATAAGGCATAAAAGTAATTCTCATCTTTATGTTGAGAGTCTGATAATCAATCAGGTTTACCTGGTTTTGCGGAAGAATTCTTTCATGTCTTATGCAGTCGGAAAATTTAATCTGAGGTCCCGTTTGGTTGTTTTTCCTCATGTTTTTTTCCGTAGAAAAATGCCGCAATAAATCCTATACCTATGAAACTGATAATCAGGAAAGGCATCCATTCATCAACTGATGTGAGATTTTCCATCATAAACCCAAGTCCTAAGCCCAATCCGAAAAAGAAAATAACAATCCCGGTTTTGAGCATCAGAGTACCCTGACTTTTATGCTGGTATAACAGCTTAATTTCATCAGTGCCAATTCCTCTTTCAATCAGCATCATTCGCTCCCTGGAACGCAGATAAAGAAACAGAGCGATCACAATTCCGGTAGAAAGGATTGAAAGAAGCGGGATGAATAAAACGATAACGTTTTCCATAGTAACTCCTGTTTGTTGTTTATTACTTATGACAGGTATTTTTGCAAATTGGTTACAAAAACGGGGCATTTTTTTATTAAATAATATATTTTAAGATTTATTGCTCCTGCTGTAACCTTTGTGCGGTTTTTCAGGTCTAAATGTATGCCATGAAAAGTATCACTGATTTACAGATAATAGATTCAGTCCTGAAAGGAAACACAAACGATTATGCGATGCTGATTACACGATACAAGCATAAGGGATTCACACTCCTGAACCGTTTGCTCAGGAACAGAGAGGATGCAGAGGAGGTTTTACAGGATGCATTTCTTAAAGCGTTTAATGCTCTGCCATATTTCAGGAAGGATTCAAAATTTTCGACATGGTTCTACCGTATTGTTTATAATGCAGGGATTTCATTTATAGCTAAAAATAAAAAGATGATTACTTGGGATAATGAAAGTATTGAGAATGTTGAGATTGCAGATTTTGAGTCCCTGCCCGGCTTCTCGAAACCAGAGACCGGAAATGTCGCATTATATAAAGTTCTTGATATGCTGCCTGTCCGTAATAGTGTTATCCTGATCTTGTTTTATGTCGATGGATTGAGTGTTCCTGAAATAGCCGGGGTGACCGGATTAACTGAACAAAACGTCAAAGTCATTTTACACAGGTCAAGGCATATATTAAAGAAGATGATTATGGGAAATAAACTCCTGAAGGAGGTTTTCTATGAATGAAAAATTTGAATTTCTGCTCAATAAACTTGCCGATGAAGGTCTCATTTCTGCTGAAAAATCAGAATTGCAGACTTTCCTTTTAGATGATTCGAATCGTGCTGCCAGAGATGCGTTTTTGAAAGTTCACGAGAGTCTGAGGAATCTTCAGCCTGAAGAGACAAGTTTTGATTTTGAAAAAACACTGCTTTCACGGATCGGTATCCGAAAAAAACCCTCTGCATCAGCAGGAAAAATTGTTATGATGATTATTGCTCTCTTTCTTTTCGGGATATTTGCCGTTACATTTTATTTTACTGAGAATTCCGGAATGAGTTCACCAAATTTTAGTATCCCATTTATTAATAATATTAATTTCGAAGAATTATTTGCAGGCATTTCATATCCGAAATTTCTGTTTGAGAGCAGTTATTCATTATTATTTGGAGGGGGGTTAACCGTAATCCTTCTTATTGCCACTGTTTTTATTTTTCAGGGGCACCGGGAGTTCAGGAGCCGGATTAAATCATGATGCTCACTGGTTCTGAGTGAAAAAATTCTCGCCGTTATCTTTGACGTGTATCTGAAGAATTCCGGCTCGCACCAGATTGATCAGAGATCTGGATGCTCTTCTCAGGGAAACGTTTGCTTTTTCCGAAAGCTCTGAGGCTGTAATAAATTCCTTATTTTCAAGACAGGTAAACACAGCTTTTTCTATTTTGCCGACATTATAATTTGTGAGAGAGGTTCCGCCGGTAGTTGTCTGAAGAATCTTGATCATTTCCTTTCCTGCAAGAACACTCTTATCGGATGTACGAACATATACCTGAGCAGTATTGATATCAATACCGGCATTGTAATCGTTTATTCTTAGCGGTTTGTTATTTGATTCCTGAACGTAAACCAAAACAATTTCTTTTCCTTCGATTTCGAAATATGTTGTTTCAATTGTCGGGGGTGGGATTATGTAATCTCTTAATGTTTCTTCGATAAGTGCAGCTACTTCTTTTTCGCTTTGTACACCGCAAATACTTCGGTCATCATTAATTCCGAATAAAAGATATCCACCTTTTGTATTGGCAAAAGCAATTATTTCCTTTGCGATTTTCTGGTGTGAAGAAAATCTCTGCTTAAATTCAATATAAGGTCCTTCACCTTCTTCAATCATTTCAAGCAATTTTTTTCTTGTCATACCGGCAAAGCTGGATTTTCAGGAATCAGCAAAAAATGAATTAATATTGAAAATTGTCTTGGGCACAATAGCTTCAGGAAGAAAAGAAATTCCGGGGTTGTCCTGAGATTTCGAAGAATCGGGAACTGCATCCTGTTCGAGCTGAAACCCGGAAGGCTGAACACCATTATTAAGGCTATCCGGAACCACCTGTAGTGAATCTTTTGAAACTTCGTTCGGGGCTGATTTTGCCTGTTCGGCTGCAGCAATTGAATCGGAAATAGCCTGTTTTGCCTTTTCAATCTGAGCGAGAGAGTCGGCAATTTTTTTCTGAGCCGCTTTTACAGAATCCTCCAGTCTTTTCCTTTCCTGTCTGTAAACATTCAGTTTAGGCAGAACACTCCTTGCGTAATCTGTGGTCTGGTATTTTGAAGTTAACGAGTCGTAATACGCAGCTGCTGAATCCGGTTGTTTCAGTTCGTTCTCATATAAATACCCTATTGTATATAGTGAACGGGCAGCGAGATTTGATTTGGTGTGTTCCTTATATATCTGGAAATAGGTAGCAATTGCTTCAGGGTAGTTTTTATCTATCATGAGTGCTTCGGCAGCACGATATTTAACCGCAGCGGGGTCTGCTGAAATCTCTATCGTTTCTTTGCCCAGTTTTTTTGCGGCTTCATTTGCAAGAGGATCGAACCGGTAATTAGAATATACAATACTGAAAAGTGAATCAGCCTTTTGCTGATTACCGACGGTAAGATAATATGTGCCAAAAGTATAATAGAACTTAGGCTTAAAATTCAGAACTGAATCCTCTTCAGCTATTCGCAAATAATATTTGTAAGCCGAATCCGGCACATTCAACTCAGTGAGAAAAAGATTGCCGAGTTCGAAGCGGGATTTAAGGACAAGACTCTTCAAAGAATCAGCAGTCAGAGTCGGCATCATTGGTTTAATAAGCTGTTTCTTTTTGACCGGGGGCTGCTCTGCGGGTTCGTTCTGCAATTTCCATGTTTTCGATGTGTCCTGAAAAATCCGTTCTTCATATAATAGAGAATCTGCTGTAAAGATAGCCGGATCGGTCACATAATAGTATGAAGATGTATTTTTTTGGTAATCCACCGAAAGGGTAATATATTTATTCAACAATTCGGACTTTTTCTTCGCCTGCTCTTTTCTAATAGGTTCCATCTGGCTGGCAAGTGATTTATCGTAATAAAACAACGCCGAATCATAATTGTTGTAATATTTATCCCATATCTCGCCCTTTAGAAAAGCAGCCTCTCCGGCGCTTGCGGTGCGTTTGTAAGTTGTATCAATTACCGTAAACTCCTGCATCGCTTTTTCAATATCACCCTGCTCGTAGTGAATAAGGGCTATTTCATAGTCTATCAGATCGTATTTGTCAGAATTCTTTTTGTCTGAACGCAATTCCTCGAGTAATTCCATGCTTTCATCGGTTTTCTTCAGCAGTTTCCGTAACCTCGCATTTTCGATCTTACTGTTAAATTCAACTTCATAAACGGGTTCGTAATTCGAAACTTCAGCGAAAGCAAGTGCTGCATTTTCAGTGTCCCCCTGCAGCAGATGAAGTTTTCCAATCTGGTAAGCTGTTTCAGCCTTAAGTTCGGGGTCATCTGTCAGATCAATCAACTGGCGTGCGTAATCAATGGCAGTAACATAGTTTTCCCTGTTGATCAGATAACTCACCTGAGTGATTGCAGATTCAGCACCAATCTCAGGTCGTTCCTGCAGAAGTGCAGATTTCTTAAGTTCCTCAAGTATGTTAAAACCGACTTCAAAATTTCGCAGCTGGAGTTCGGTTTTACCAAGCCAAAGCTGACTTTCAAGAGCATATGGACTATTTTCTCTTGCGGCAAGTTCACTGAATTTTCTAAATGCCTTTGAGTATTCTTTTTGATAGTAAAAGGATTTCCCAATCATAAGGAGTGCATCATCAACATAGCCTGATTCCGAGTGGAATTGCAGGATTTTTGAACATTTCTCGATCACTTTATTTAATTGCTGCTTCAGGTTCTGAGGCATATCGATCTGCCGGAATTCAAACCTGTCCTTTATCTGAAGAGCCATTTGTTCTTCGACGTCATCGAAAATTTTCGAGGCATTAAAATAAATGTTAAAATATGTTGTGAAATTTTCCCAGACACTACAGGATGAAACGATAAGCGCCAGAAGGATAATAATTGTTTTCCTGTTCATTTTACCTTTTCTGATTATAATGCTCCCGTTCCCGATTCTTCGGTTCTTATCCGGATTGCATCTGTTATCTCAGATACAAATATTTTACCATCGCCAACCTGACCTGTTTTCGCAGTCCTTAAAATGGCATCAATGGCTTTTTCTGCAATAGTATCTTCTACAACAATCTCAATTTTTATTTTGGGTACAAATTCTATCTGATATTCACTGCCGCGGTAAGTTTCCTTATGGCCTTTCTGTCTTCCATAACCCCGCACCTCTGTGATAGTTAGTCCCCTGATTCCTTCCTCGAGCAGTGCTTCCTTAACTTCATCAAGTTTAAATGGCCGGATAATGGCTTCAATTTTTTTCATTCGATCTCCCGCTTTTAGAGATTTTTTCCATGACAATTTTTGTATTTTTTGCCGCTTCCGCAGGGACAGGGTTCGTTGCGTCCTATTTTCTCTTCAACTTTTACCGGCTGCGGTTTGCCTCTCATATCTCCGCCCTGCCGTTCTTCACCGCTGCTCTGATAACCCATATTAGTGGCTCCTTCTTTAATGGTGCTGTATCTTTGTGCGGAGCGCACTTTACGTTCCCTTATTTCTTCTTCGGTCTGTGGAAAAAACTTGTAGCAGAAAGAAACGATCTCGTTCCTTATTTCATTGAGCAGCGACATAAAAAGCTTGAAAGATTCGGATTTGTATTCTACAAGCGGATCTTTCTGACCGTATGCTCTGAGTCCGATACCTTCTTTCAGATCGTCCATCTCCCTGAGATGCTCTTTCCATTTGTTGTCCATGATACTCAGCACAGCATATCTTTCGATGCGCGCCATAAGTTCAGTTGTAAGCTGTTTTTCTTTCCGGGAATAGAAATCGCGGGAAGCCTGCTGGATTGCTGAAACAATTCCGTCCTTGCCAAGTTTTTCAGCATCCTCCGAGGATATTTTAAAGTCTATGAGTAAATGCTGAAGCACTTTGCTCCGGATCTCGTCAAGTTCTCCCTGGTCAAAATGAGTTTCAACTGTTTCGGAAATAAATTCATCTGTATATTCAAGTATTTCTTCTTTTAACCTTTCGCCTTCGAGTGCCTGACGACGTTTGGCATATATAACTTCACGCTGCTGATTCATAACGTCGTCATATTCCAAAAGTCGTTTTCGGATAGCGAAATTGTTTTCCTCAACCTTTTTCTGTGCTCTTTCAACAGATTTGGTAATAAGAGGGTGTTCAATTGCTTCACCATCTTCGAGACCCATTCTGCTCATGACTGATGTAACGCGATCGCCGCTGAAAAGTCGCATTAGGTCGTCCTCAAGCGAAATAAAAAATTTGGAGGTGCCGGGATCGCCCTGTCTTCCGGAGCGTCCTCTCAGCTGACGGTCAATTCTTCGCGATTCATGTCTTTCAGTTCCGAGAATATAAAGACCGCCTAAATCAATAATGCCGGCTCCAAGCTTAATATCGGTTCCTCGTCCGGCCATATTTGTTGCAAGAGTTACCGCGGCAGGCTGACCAGCATTAGCTACTATCTCTGATTCCCGCTGATGCTGTTTTGCGTTAAGAACATTGTGAGCAACCCCTTGTCTTTTTAGCATACGACTGAGTGTCTCGGATACTTCGACGCTAGTTGTTCCAACAAGAACGGGTCTTCTGTCATCCTTAAGTGTTTTGATCTTCTCAATTATTGCGTTATATTTTTCGCGTTTTGTCCTATATATTGCATCATCGAGATCTTCACGGGAGATTGGTTTGTTTGTCGGAATTACGACAACTTCAAGTTTGTATATTTGAAAAAACTCACCTTCTTCGGTTTCCGCAGTTCCTGTCATACCGGCAAGTTTTCTATACAGCCTGAAATAATTCTGCAGTGTTATTGTTGCGAGAGTCTGAGTATCCCGTTCAACCTTAACATTTTCCTTTGCTTCGATAGCCTGATGCAATCCGTCGGAATACCTTCGGCCGGGCAGAATTCTGCCGGTAAATTCATCTACAATAGCAATTTTATTGTCATCAGTTACCACATATTCATCATCTTTTGAGAAAAGGGTGTATGCCCGCAATAATTGATTGAGAGTATGAATACGATCGCTTCTTTCAGAATATGTTTTATATAATTCATCCTTCCGGTGCTGTTTATCTTCAGGAGAAATGGATTCATCATTTTCGATTTTACTTATTTCAGTCCCAAGATCGGGCAGCACAAAAAATTCTTTTTCTTCTCTGGACCCTTTTGCAAGTTCCTCTCTGCCTTTTTCAGTCAGGTCGATAGTATTCTGCTTTTCTTCAATAGCAAAATAAAGTTCCTCATCAATCTCAGGCATTCTTTTTGCGTTTTCCCGTAAAAACTCTAATTCAGTTTCTTGCATAAGTTTTTTATAGTCGGGTTCACTCAGCACTTTCATTAGTCTTTTATTTTTTGGAAAACCTCTGAATGCGCGGAGAAGTGCAATCCCTGCTTTTTGCGTGCCTTCTTTATCAGGGTTATTTGTCAGGATATTTTCAGCTTCCTGCACAATTGATGCAACAAGTGCTGATTGTTTTCTGAATAGATTTTCGACAAGCGGTCTCATCTCATAAAACTTATGGTCCTCACTTTCCACAGGTCCTGAGATAATAAGCGGAGTTCTGGCTTCATCTATAAGAACAGAATCAACTTCATCGACTATTGCAAAATTGTGTTTTCTCTGCACACAATATTCTTTTGCAACAGCCATATTATCCCTGAGGTAATCGAATCCAAACTCATTATTGGTGCCGTAAGTGATATCGCGGGAATAAATTTCCTGCCTCTGGGCAGAGTCCATATTATTAGTAATACAGCCAACTGTGAGCCCATGAAATTTGTATATTTCACCCATCCATTCACTGTCACGTTTCGCCAGGTAATCATTAACCGTAACAATATGAACCCCAAGTCCGGTTAAAGCATTGAGATAGATAGGGAGAGTCGCAACCAGGGTTTTGCCTTCGCCAGTTGCCATTTCAGCGATTTTACCTGAATGCAGAACCATTCCCCCAATAAGCTGAACATCGTAGGGAATCATATCCCACGATACTTTTTGTCCGGCTGCATCCCATGATTTCCCGACAAGTCGCCGGCAGGTATCCTTTACAACGGCAAATGCTTCAGGCAGAAGTGTATCAAGTGTTTCTGCATATTTATCTTCCAATTCACCGTTTAATAATTCTATCTGGTCATAAATGGCATGTTTTTCGCCTTCTACATCATCGGATTTCAGACGGTTTTTAAGTTCAGCAATCTGATTTCTGAGTTCGAGGGTATTATCATCAATTGTTTTCTTAAATTCAGCAGTCTTCGCTCGTAATTCATCGTCGGAAAGGTCTTTTAAGGTATCATAGATTACATTTATCTCATCAACAACTGCCCAAAGATCTTTTATAGCCCTGGTATTCTTATCTCCGAATATCTTTTTGATCAGTCCGGATAGCATCCAATTCTCCGTTTTTTCCAAATTTTAAAGTTAATAAAGCCATGCCTAAAATCAAAAATGGAACCCTGGGGCTCTTTGAAAGGACATTGCAAATCTAATCTTAAATCAGATATTAAACTATTACAAATTATTTACCCTGATTTGTTCCACTGATGGCCATTTTCTTAACCATTTCCCACACTAGTGATTTGGGGCGAAAAGCAATTTCTAATGATTCACATTACAGTTATTATTATCCAGGTAAAACTTTCTGGTTCATATACGCCTCAAATAATAAGCTGTATTGTGTTAAAGCCCCGCTAATGACCTGAAGATATGTTGCCTGTTTTCGAGCAGGGAGATTTTGTCTGAAGACTCAGATTCTATATATTTTGATCATTGAATAATGAATTGGAACGATTTTGGAACAGAATAATATTAAAGTTGCGATAATTGACCTTTACAATGGTGAAAAAAACGAAGGGATGAGGTGTATTCAGGATATTATCAAAGAAATCGATGCAAAATACAACGAATTTAAAGTTGTTTTTGATATTTATGACACACGTTTAAAAGTGGAAATACCAGATAACAGTTATGATATTTATATATCCAGCGGAGGTCCCGGCGACCCCTTCGATGGAGAAGGTAAAGAATGGGAACGAAAATACTTTGCTCTGCTCGATACTCTCTGGGCTCATAATCAAAATGACAATCCCGAGAAGAAGTATCTTTTCTTTATCTGTCATTCTTATCAAATAATGGTAAGATATTTTAAGCTTGGAATCGTCAACAGAAGAAACTCAAAATCTTTTGGTATTATGCCGGTGCATCATACGGACGCAGGATTTAATGATCCTATCATAAAATTGCTTCCCGAACCCTTTTATGCCGCAGATTTCAGAGAATTTCAGACGGTTCTGCCAAATACTGCCAGATTGAAAGAAATCGGGGCGAAAGTTTTATGCCTTGAAAAGATAAGACCCGATGTTGACTATGAGAGAGCAATGATGGCAATCCGTATATCAGATGAAATTATGGGAACACAATTCCATCCGGAAGCTGACCACCAGAGTATGGATTACCACTTCAGGCAGCCCGAGCGAAGAGAACATGTCGTTTCTAAATATGGCGAGAAAAAGTACTTTGAAATGCTTGAACTCCTTGATGACCCGATGGCAGTGCCCTTTACAAGAAAAATTGTTTTACCCGAGTTCCTCAGCATAGCTGTTGACAAACTGCGTCCGGAATATTCGAAGTGCTGACTCATTCATCACGAGTAAAATCCCTGAGGATAATTTCGAAAGAAGAAATTGACGGTCGTCTCTGGCGGCGGCCGTTTCACTTGTTTTTTTCTAACTGACCACAAATATTCCCACCCAATTTTTATTTTGACATTTTACGATAAATTATTTTATATTTGTATCGGAATAACCGGTTCAGCGAATGCAATACATCCATTCCGGGAATCAAAAAGGATACAGAAGTATAATATTCGCCGTTTTCCGTTCTTATAACATTGTTTTGATTAGTTGTCCACATAGATTAATAATTCCGGCATTATAGGAATTATAGAATGAAGATCCAACTATTAAAAATGGGACTCAGCACACTACGGAGAAATGTTATGATAAAATATTTGACGGTTATTCTTATTCTTTCCTCAAATTTAGTTTTCGCACAAATAACGAGAACTGTCGGTTCATCCGGAGCTGACTTCACCTCCATAAGCGATGCAATGACTGTGTCCGGCACCGGCGACATAATCCAGGTAATTGATGCAGTACATACCGAACAGGATATCCAGATCAATAAGGATATCACTATTGAAGGACTGGGAATGACTAATACAATTATTCAGGCATCAGATTCTTATAAAACAGCAACCAACAGGGTTTTTTCGGTAGCAATCGGTTTTACGGCAACAATCAGAAATTGTACGATCCGATATGGATACCTGGTCGGGGGCAGTGCCGGCAGCGGACCGAGCAAAGGCGGCGGCATTTTTAATGGGCATATTCTTACTCTCTCAAATGTTAAACTGATCGACAATTGGGTTGAGGGCAATTCTTCAAATCCAAGTGCCTACGGCGGGGGTATTTATAACAATAATATTCTTACAGTCGAAAATTGTGTCATTTCCGGCAATACCGCAAAAACTTATGCTTTAATTTACCAATCCGGGTACGGGGGTGGACTTGCCTCAAATGGTGGAACATCGACAACAATTACAAATTCAACAATTTCATCAAATAATGCACTCGGAGCTGATGCTGCAAATATTTATGCATCCGGTGGCGGAATCTACATCTCTCAGACAAATAGTGCTGTTCTATCGATGAGCGGATGCACTGTGTCAGGAAATCAGGCAAATTCCAGACTGGCGATGGGCGGCGGATTGAGTTTTGTGAACGCTGCTTCGAATATGTTTATTTCGAATTGTACGTTCAGTGGAAATTTAGCCACAGGAGGAGCCTCCGGTTCAGGTCTCGGAGGCGGAATATACGCCGGGGTTTACAGTACAGTTATATCGTTCTTTTTCCAGAACTGCACTATTGCCGATAATACAGCAACGACAGCCGGCGGGGGAGTATGGTCGGAATATCCCAGTACCAGGGCTTTACGTTACAGGAACTGTCTGATTGCAGACAATACAAGCCCAGTTGGCCCGGATATTAAGGGGCAGATTTTTTCGTTCGGGTATAATCTCATTGAATCAACAGACGGCTGGTCCACTGATTATGTCGGAGGGATAACTAGTGCCGGAAATATTTATAATACCGACCCACAACTTTCAGCCCTGGCAGAGAATAATTCATTATATAATACATATACTCATCATATTGCTTCAACAAGTCCTGCAAGGGACGCCGGTACTTCATCGGGTGCGCCAGCAACTGATCAGCGCGGAGCAGACAGGAACGGTACAGTTGATATTGGAGCCTATGAGTATTGGGGTGACGATGCTCCACTGCCGGTTGAGCTCATTTCATTTACTGCACAAACCGAAGGACAGACAGTGATCGTGAATTGGCGGACGGAGACCGAGGAGAATAATTATGGATTTGAAATACTCAAAAGAAATAATAATTATGACCTGAAAATATTACACATGGAAAATCCTGAACAATGGGCTTCCCTTGGTTTTGTGCCCGGAAGCGGATACTCTAACTCACCCAAAAGCTACAGTTTTTCAGATCTGAATCCGGGAGGAGGAATCCTATATTACTGTCTTAAGCAGATTGATACCGATGGGCAATTTGAGTTTTCGGATGTTATTTCAATCTATAAAAATTCGGAATCTGTTTTGACCAGTGATTTCATCCTCGAGCAGAATTATCCCAATCCATTTAATCCGTTTACAACTATAAAGATTGTATTGCCGGCAGATTGCCAGGTAGAATTGACGGTTCATTCAGTTACCGGAGAAAAAGTCGCTGATTTAGCCAATGGCTTTTTCGCAGCAGGGCACCATATCTTTGAACTTAATGCATCAAGCCTGACAAGCGGAGTATATTTCTATCTCCTTAGCGCTAAAAGTTTTGGCGAAAGTTATTCCCAAACGAAAAAACTTGTAATCCTCCGCTGAAAAGTAATGCATGAAAGCTCATCTTAACATGAGCGGTTTTCGTTGCATGCTCATTTTATTTGCTTGCGTGATAAGAGTTTTTCCAGTAAAAGATTCGAATGTCCGGGCATTTTTGTAATTATTTTGAGTTTAATATATTGCAATGTTCATAAAACAGTTATCCTAAAAACAGGGAGATTTTATGGAGTCAGATTTGATTAGATGGTACACATGGATACTCATATCCTTAGTTCTCTTCATCTTTGAAATCTTTGCCCCGGGGTTTATTTTAGCAAGTCTCGGTATCGGTGCAATCGTTGCCGGAATAGTTGCTTCAACAGGGCTCTCGCTTATATGGCAAATACTATTTTTTGCGTTTGGTTCATTCGCTGCATTTCTTGGAATAAAACCCTTCTATAATCGTTTCCTGAAAAAGTTTGATGAAGACAGAATTACCGGAATTCGCGGATACATTGGTAAAACCTGTGTCGTGACCGAAAGAGTTGCGGGCAGTTATTCACCCGGCAGAGTGAAAGTTATGGGTGAGACATGGAAAGCTGTTTGCGCTGAAGGTTCGGTTTTTGAGGAGGGAGAATCTGCTGTTATTGAAAAAGTTGAAGATCTAACTTTATTCATAAATAAATAATTGGAGATTAAATGGAACCGGGATTGATCATCATTATTTTTATAGCATTATTTGTAATTATCTTCGTTTCCTCTGGATTTAAAATTGTTCAGCAGGCTGAAACAATAGTTATTGAAAGACTGGGAAGATACAACAGAACTCTTGAAAGCGGTATTAATATTATTGTTCCTCTATTCGATAAACCCCGTCCAATTATCTGGCGATATAAGACACAGGATGTTTCCGGTAAACAGTACGTAAGAAATGTTACGAATATTAAAATTGACCTACGCGAACAGGTTTACGATTTTCCAAGTCAGAATGTAATCACCAAGGACAACGTTTCAATAAGAATTGATGCACTTCTATATTTCCAGATAGTTGACCCGGTAAAAGCAATATATGAAATCGCAAATTTGCCGGATGCCATTGAGAAGCTTACACAAACCACACTCAGGAATGTTATCGGCGAACTCGATCTGGACGAATGTCTTGTATCCAGAGACACAATAAACAGTAAACTTCGTGCAATCCTTGACGATGCTTCAGAGAAATGGGGTGTTAAGGTTAACCGTGTTGAACTTCAGGACATCACTCCCCCACGTGATATTCAGGAGGCGATGGAGAAGCAGATGAGAGCCGAACGGGATAGGCGCGCCGCAATTCTTAAAGCAGAGGGTGATAAACGTTCCAAAATTCTTGAAGCTGAAGGGATGAAGGAATCTGAAATTAACGTTGCGCAGGGAATCAGACAGGCAGCAATCCTGAAGGCCGAGGGTGAAGCAGAAGCGAGGATTAAAGTCGCAACAGCAGAAGCAGAGGGTATTAGGCTGATAGCTGATGCGGTAAGAGGAGAAAAGGGCGATCCTGTTAATTACGTGATTGCTGTCCGATATATTGACACTCTCAAGGCTATGGTCTCCGGAAAGGATAATAAGGTCGTTTACCTGCCATACGAAGCCACATCCGTTCTTGCTTCTCTTGGTGGAATAAAAGACCTACTGAAGAATTGAGCTCCCTTTAAATTTCAGGTATGCGGTACTTTTACTACTCCGGGAATTGAACGGTAGCATCTGCAAGGCGATAATGCAGCAATCTTTTCTTTGTTTCGCTTGTTTTTGCCTTGTGTGCTTTGTGGTTATTTTTTTGCCGCAAGGAGAAAGAAGAATTTTCACGATGGGAAAGAGTGTTTAATTAGTCAGTATCAGTAATACTTTCGCCGGCTAATTCAGCAAGTTTTCGGATAATTCCTTCGAGAACGATGTCCGGGCAAGAAGCCCCGCCATTAACAATAACCTTGTACTCTCTGCCCGGCTTCATAAATAATTTAGAAATGGTCTCATCTTTGACTTCAAGGTCATAATGTTTAATGCTCATATCCGGCATTATAGAAGCGGCATCCCTCACAAAATAAACGGGCATTCTTTTTTTCAGTATCTTTATCAGACCAATCGTATTTGAACTGTTATACCCCCCTGCAACAACCGCAAAATCAGCCCCGGAATCAAGAAGATTTACTGCGGCAGTCTGATTGTCGTTCGTAGCGTAACAGAGGGTATCTCGAGTATCCGCAAAATGATCCTTCAGGTTTTCGCTTCCATATTTTTCAATCAGCACATTTTTAAGATATTCCGCAATTTCCTGAGTTTCTCCTGCGATCATTGTCGTCTGATTCACAATTCCAATCTTCTCAAGGTGGATTGCCGGGTCGAATCCCTCCGAATACCTGTCCTTAAAATATTCCTTAAATTCATCCGGGGACAGCTTATCCATAATAAAGGCAGATAATATTTTTGCCTCCCCGAGATCGGTAATCATTAATGCATGCCCCGATAACGCTGCTCTTGAAAAAGTTGATCTGGTTTCTTCATGCTTAGGTTTTCCGTGTACGATAACTGAATAACCTTTTGTCCCAATCTCCTGAGTTCTGTTCCACACTTTTACAACAAAGGGACATACTGTATCGTATCCCTCGGTCCTTATTCCAATATCAGCGAGTTTCTGAATTATCTCCGGCGAAGTGCCGAATGCAGGAAGAATTACAATGTCCTCCGATTTAAGGTTTTCCCAGGCAATATAATTATTGCCATACGTGTCCAATATAAATTCGATTCCATTATCCTTCAGATCCCTGTTGACATCCGGATTGTGTATCATCTCGCTCAGGAGATAAATCTTTTTTTCAGGATTTTCATTAAGTACTTTGTAAGCAATTTCAATAGCGTTTTCAACTCCATAACAGAATCCAAAATGCCGGGGCAGAAGTATTTTCAGTTTACCGAAGCTGAGTACTGAGGGGGTAAAATCTTTTTTCCTCGGATCAGAGGCTTTTCGGCTCTCTTTTATCCGGGTAATAAGGTCACTTTTAAAAGCTACTGGAATCTCAAATTTTTTCATTCAATCTATTTTCTTTCTTCTTCATAGAATAGTCCGGGAGTGAATAAGCAAGTGGATATGTTATTTTTCCCTTCGAAGTTCTTTAATAACAATTTCGATATCTTCGGTTGGAAGACTGCATGCAAAGTCCCGGCAAAAATAAAACTTACTGCTGTTTTCAGGAAGTTTTATATCAGCCAGATGCGGAATAAGTTTTGTTAATTCCTTAGTATTTTCAGGGTTAAGTACTGTGAATACGGCACCCGGAGAATAAATTGTATGTAATTCGGATAGAATTTTCATTGAACTTTCAACTGAATCACCGGCAATAACTATATTGCTTCCGTCTTCAACATAATGACTGAACGCGAGTAAAGAGTAAACAAATGCTGAAGGTGATTTCGAGATCACTTCTGAAAAAAACGCAACATGTTTTTCGATAGCATCCCTGTAACTAATGTCTCCTGTAATTTTCCATAAAAAAACGAGGTTCATAAGCGCCACAGAATTCCCGCACGGATAAGCGCCATCGTATATCTCTTTTTTTCTGAGCAGAATTTTCTCTCCCTGTGAAGAAACATGGAAGTATCCGCCATTTTCTGAATCAAGGAATTCGGTATCCTGCATTTTCTGAAGACTGATAGCTTTTTCCAGGTAAGCCGGGTTAAATGTCAATTCGTAAACAGAGATCAAAGCTCTGATCATCCAGGTATAATCATCAAGCACTGCAGGGATTCTATTTCCATTAATCACACCAGTATGAATTAACATGCCATCGGCAGTTACCATATTTTCCAGAATAAATTTCACTGATTTTTCAGCGATCTGTTTCAGATTTTTATCGGAGAATACAGCGGCTGCTTTTGCAAAACTTGTAATAGTCATTCCATTCCAGTCAGTCAGTATCTTCGTGTCCTTCAACGGCGCCACGCGACTTTTCCGAATTCCATATAATCTTGCAAATATTTCAGATGTCTTTTCATTAATACGGGATTCGTCCAACCCATATTCAAGAGAGTATTCCTGAATTGTCTTAATGAGGTGTGGAATATTTGCTGCGGTTGCTGCACCGGTAGCTTCTTCCTGAAAATTCCCCTCGGTCTTTATATTGAATAAAAGTTTGAAAAGATCAGAATCTTCCTTGTTTAATATGGAGTCTATTTCCTGTTCACTCCAGATATAGAACTTACCTTCCGCACCTTCACTATCAGCATCCTCCGCTGAATAAAAAGCGCCTTCCGGAGAATACATGTCTCTAATCAGATAGCCCGATATCTCATAGGCTGTCTGTTTCCATCTCTCCCCACGAGTTGCAGAATAAGTTTCAGTATAAGCCGAAAGCAGCATAGCCTGGTCATACAGCATCTTTTCAAAATGGGGTAAAAGCCATTGTCTGTCGGTAGAGTATCGATGAAATCCGAATCCAATATGATCCCAGATCCCTCCTTTCCTCATTTCAGTTAAAGTTTTCACCGTCATTTCAAGGGCCAGATGTCTCCCGCTATCACGCCAGTATTTAAGTAGAAAAAGGAAATTTTGCGGAGAAGGGAACTTGGGAGATTGACTGAAACCACCGAATTTTGCATCAAATCTTTGTTCAAATGAATCAAACAAATTATCAAGAACACCCGGATCAAGGTACTCGCCGGCTTTTGTATTTGAAATCTCTTCAAGATATTCGATTATTTTATCGGCGGATTCGAAAACTTCAGATCTCTTTTCTTTCCAGACGTCATTGATTTGTGCAATCAAATTTTTGAGGCCGATCCTTCCATATTTACTTTCCTTTGGAAAATAAGTCCCACAAAAAAAAGGTTTTTTATCCGGGGTCAAAATAACTGTCAGAGGCCAACCGCCATGCCCGGTCATAATCTGACAAACCGACATATAAACATGGTCAATATCAGGTCTCTCTTCTCTGTCAACCTTAACGGAGATAAAGGAATTGTTCATAAGTTCTGCAACTTCAATATCCTCAAAGGATTCCCTCTCCATAACATGACACCAGTGGCATGTTGAATAACCTATTGAAAGAAAAACAGGGCGGTCTAGTTCTTTTGCGCGCGAAAACGCCTCCATACCCCAGGGAAACCAGTCCACAGGATTATGGGCATGTTGTAAGAGATATTGACTTTTTTCGTTTATCAACCGGTTTGTTTTGCTTTCGTCCATTAAATTTTTACCTGATCTGTAAGAATTATATACCTTTAACTTTAAACATATAATCGAAGTTCATAATTTCGTATAATTCAATATATTATAAAAACACTATGGATACGACCCAATAATGAAAAAAAATGTTCTTTGTTTACTGTTTCTGGCGGCTACTGTGCATTTTGCCCAGGATCATAGTTTGGAGGCATCTCCGGAAAATTTAAAACAAACAGTTGAATATCTTGCTTCTCCCGAATTGACAGGGAGACTGGCTGGTTCGGAAGGATATAATATCGCTTCTGAATTTGCTGCGGGGAAAATGAAGGATTATGGACTTTTGCCACTTTTTGATGATGGATATTTTCAAAGATTTAATCTTGAATCGAACAAAATTAATTCAGCATCGCTATTAATAACAACTCAAGCAGGCAAGGTAAAAAGTTATAATGTTGGTGATGGTTTTGTATGCCGCGGATTTACCGGACGCGGAAAAGTGGAGGGAGAAACTGTATTTGCCGGTTATGGGATTTCAATGCCAGAGTCAGGATACGATGACTATTCCGGGCTTGATGTAAAAGGGGAAATAGTTATTATTTTCAAATATAATCCTGCCTGGAGTATTGAAGGAATAAAATTCCCTCCCGGAACCCCAAGGCAGAAATCCAAAACGGCTATTACGAAAGGAGCCCTTGGCATAATTATGGTTTCACTGCCGAACGATAAAAATCCTCAGAAAACAATTGGCAGCGTAATGGCGGGCGAAGGCGAACAGTTAATCGATTTCCCTCAGATACACGTCGATATTGATCTCGTGAATGATCTTTTAGAAGGATGTGGATATGATCTCAAGACATTACAGACTATCATTGATTCAACCAAAAAACCCTTTTCTGTCGGACTTCAATCCAGGGCTGTGATAAATGTGGATTCGGAGTATTTTCCAGATGCACTTTCGCAGAATATTGCTGGGATGATCAGAGGAAATGACCCGATTCTTCAGAATCAATATATTATTTTAGGCGCGCACCTCGATCATGTTGGAAAACAAGGTGATATTTATTTCCCCGGCGCTAATGATAATGCATCGGGATCAGCCGCTCTGCTCGAAGCCGCCAAAATCCTTTCCGGGAATAAAAGTCTTAAGCGGTCTGTTATTTTTGTTCTTTTCACGGCAGAGGAATCGGGGCTGTTCGGCTCGGATTATTTTGCTGCGCACCTGCCTGTTGACACATCATCAGTTGTTGCAATGATTAATATGGACTGCATCGGACACGGTGACAGTCTGCAGATTGGCGGGGGAAAAACATCCAATGGTCTCTGGTCTGTTATCCGTAAGCTCGATTCTGAGTCCGACAATATAATGGTATCCTCCACATGGGCTGGCGGTGGTGCAGATTCAGAGCCGTTTTTCAGGGCTGGGCTTCCAACGGCATATTTTGTGACAACTAAAAGCTATACTCATCTTCACTGTTTGACCGACACTCCGGAGACTTTGAATTACGATTTGCTTTCGCGAATTACTTCTCTGGCAGCCAGAACAGTTCAGCATCTTGCTGCAGCGTCTTCTCTTCCGGTATTAAAAACGGGAGGATCCCGTTGAAAAGGAAAATGATTCTGCTTACAGAGGGGTATTCTGATCCCCATCCTGCTAAAACTGCAAGAAACCTTATAATCTATAAACGGGAAGAAGTTGCGGCTGTTTTCGATCGCAAGAATGCAGGGATAATGGCATCTGAATTACTCGGGGCTGGTGAAGATGTTCCGGTGATAGGGTCGTTTGAAGATTTTCCGGATGCAGACACACTTGTAATTGGTGTTGCAACAGCCGGAGGAAAGATTCCTGAAAATATGATGGAGATAATTTTTGAAGCTGTTCGCAGAGGATTAAATGTTGTATCCGGGCTTCACGATTTTGTTTCAGATAACAACGAATTAAGAGAAATAGCCCGGAAGAATGGCGTAACTTTAACAGATATAAGAAAAAATTCTGAAAAAGAGGTTACAACAAGAAAAAATATAAATCCGGATTGTTTTCGGGTTTTGACTGTTGGCAATGACTGCGGAATCGGAAAGATGGTTGTTGCGCTGGAAATTGCCAACGACTTAAAAAGAAGTGGATATGATGCGAAATTTGCAGCAACAGGGCAAACAGGCATCCTTATTGAGAACGGAGGGATCCCGATTGATGCAGTAGTCGGTGATTTCCTGAACGGTTCAGCGGAGAGGCTGGTAAGGCTTAATCAGGACCATGATATTATGATTATTGAAGGGCAGGCAAGCATCACTCACCCAAGATATTCTTCGGTATCTTTAGGATTACTTCACGGTTCAATGCCCCAGGCGCTGATAATGTGCTATGAAATGGGCAGAGATTATGTGAGGGGGTTTGAAAACATAAAAATACCTCCGCTTACAGAGATTATTAGATTTAATGAGATCGCTGCTTCCTTTATGTATCCGGCTAAAGTTATTGGAGTTGCGATCAACAGCAGAAAATATTCCGGCAAAGACGCAGACGCCGAAAAAGAAAGAATATCCAACGAAACCGGGCTCCCCGCGTGTGATGTAATAAGACATGGTCCGCAGGTTCTCTCAGAAGCCGTTATTTACCATAGAGAAAAATATCGTGAGGAAGAGATTTTATTGGTCTGAGCAGGAATTATTTAATTTAATTTTATATTTTACTATAGTTGTTTTTGCTGCTGGCATTTTGTGTCATCGTGTTAAAATATTTATTAACAGGCCGAGGGGTTATGTCAGATGCATTTGATAAAATGTATGAGAATGGTTTATCACTCTATGATAATGGTGATTATGTAACCGCAGTAAATTACTTCTTTAATGCTTATCAAATAAACCCCGGGCATATTGACTGCATTGGTTTTCTTGCCGATTGCCTTTTTAAGATTGAAGCATTGGAGGACTCTCTGAAATTCTACAATATGCTCATCGAACAAAATATTCGCGATCCATTCATTTTTTTTAGAATTGGTCTGATTCTTCAAAAGAAAGCCTATGAAACAAAGAACAAAACCTATCATCAGCGGGCTATCAAATCGCTTGAGACAGCTATTCAGATGAATCCGGAGTACACTGATGCTTATTATGAAATCGGCAGGGAGTTTTACGAACTCGGAGACCACCAGGATGCTTATGAAGCTTTTCAGGCAGTACTCAGGCAAGACAACACACATGCTGCCGCATGCTCAGGGATTGGCGATATTTTTCTTGGCCGGGGGGATACGAGATCAGCAATTGAATGGTATAAAAAAGGTGTTGCTGTTAATAAATCGTATAAACCGGTAATCACAAAACTCGTCGATATTTACCTCTCCCAGGGGGATATAATGAAAGCACATGAATATTGGCAGCTTCTGGGCGAAAAGTAAAATTCTTTTGTGAATTTCAGACGACTTTCACTGTAATTTCCCCGATGTTTTCGATGGATGCCTCCAGAATATCACCGCGTTTCACCCTGCCAACTCCGGCAGGTGTCCCTGTAAAAAGGAGATCGCCCTTTTCAATTTTCATTTTTTCGGCAATTCCCTGAACCAAATGTGCCGGCTTATGCAGCATAAGGCTAAGTTTTGCAGATTGTCGGATATTCCCATTCACTTTTAATTCGATTGTCTCATTCAGAGAAAGTTTATAATCCTTTTTCATCCTGAATTCCGAAACCACAGCGGATGTGTCAAAACATTTGGCGAGTGTCCATGGAGCGCCCTTCGATTTTAATTTATCCTGGACATCCCGTAAAGTCATATCCAGACCAACGGCATACCCAATAATGGCATCCTCAGCTTCTTCGAGTGAAACATTTTTAATGTCTTTCCCAATGAGAAGAACAAGTTCAACTTCGTGATGCAGTTCTTCACCAAAATCAGGGTGAATTATCTCATTGCCTGAATTAATAAGCGAGCTTGACGGCTTTAGAAAAACCAGCGGGAAAGGTGGTATTTCGTTCCCCAATTCCTTGGCATGTTCAGCATAATTTCTTCCGAAACAGACAATCTTTCCAGGTCTCATAATTATTTGTCCTATATTTTTAATTTTCCAGTTCTTTTATTCGACATACGGTTTTGTACCCACAGTATTTACAGATTGTGCCTTCAGGGTTTTTAATTCCTGTCAGATGAAATTTCCCATCCGAAATGTTTTCAACTGCTCCTGATATTTTTGAGAAAAAGTATTCATACCAGTCGCCCGATTCGCCCTTATAATCAGGGATATTCCTTGCATGAAAGCCAAATTCCTCTGCATTATATTTCAGTGAATAGAAACCAAAAGAGCCTTCTGCATCAAGGCCATTCTTTTCCTTAAGCAATTTGCCGGCAACAGCAGCATACAGAGGAAGCTGAATATATTTCAATTCATTTATTTCACGCTGTGTTTTC
>Ga0172368_10000768_pt1 | contig 45511 bp, 48 predicted proteins | sample Lak11m_FD_114540 | JGI IMG/M metagenome (GOLD analysis project Ga0172368, IMG submission 114540) | Freshwater microbial communities from Kabuno Bay, South-Kivu, Congo - kab_022012_11m | ecosystem: Environmental > Aquatic > Freshwater > Lake | place: Democratic Republic of the Congo: South-Kivu... | reverse complement strand
ATGGACTTTCACGGAAAAACTTCTACTACCACATTAAAGAATGTGAATTTCGGTACAACAAGAAACATGATATGATGAAAGTATTAGCAGTTAAAGTATATGAGATGGTACTCTAGTGCCAAACGAAAATTACAAAAATGAAAAAGAAGTTCTTGTAGCGCATGAAATGGAAGCTGCGGCTCATGATCCATCAATAACCGATCAAGAAACTTTAAAACATCTCGTTAAAACTTTTAAAGAATCATACAATATTAAACTTTCAGAAAAAGAAGATGACATTTCTGCGCGTGAAGTCGAAGATAATATACAAGCTGCCGATACTATTGCCAGAGATCGTATGTTGGAAAACATGAGTGCGATTAAAGAAAATGATCTTGAATCAATACAACTTTCTAAAAAAGTGAGCACCTTAGACAATCTTGGTCTTGTCACAGCGCAGGATCATGAATATGTTGCAATCATTGGTGATGAAGAGAAAGTAAAAAATGTCATTAAAAAAGTTCTAGATAAAAAAGCCGAAGAATTATTTGCACCGGAAATTGCTGTTGCGGAAGAAAAATTAAAAGCAGTTCAGGAATTCAAAAATGCACTATCTGGGAATAATAGATTACCAAATTTTTCTCATCGATCAGAAGTTTGGCATAATTTTACAGGTCTTGATCAAGATTGGATTCAGTCTGAATTAGAGAAAAAAGCTAACCTATTAGTTTTAAAAGAAAAGTTTCTTGAGGAAGATTCTGCGTATAATAATTTCTTTTTAGGAAAAGATGTTATTTCACCCGAGTATCTGATACAGGCATTTTCCGAGTATCTTAACTCAAAATTTCCTGAACCATATAGTTTTAATAAAGAAGCAGAAAAAGCCTACAATACAGCAAAAGAAAAAGGTGAAATAAAAGAAGATGATCGCAGTGATAAATTTTTTCAGGATTGGTATGCAAAGAAATTTAAAAATCTTCTTGAAAATGCACCGATAAATACAGCTTTTGATGCTCATGAAATTAAAAAACATGTTTTGAAACCACCAGCAGGAATCGTAGAATTTGCACAAGAACGTTCTCGAAATGGTCATGAAAGAGCAGACAATACACTTTCAAGTTTTGTGTATCAAGAAGAGGGAAAATTGCGCAATATTAATGAAATAAAAGGAAAATATAAAGATATTCTTCATGTACAAGTTGATGTTGATTGGACAAAAACAACTCCTGAATATAAAAGCTATAAACAAAAACATGATGCGAAAGAACCATTAGCGCAGGCGGGTATGATTCTTCAAAAAATTGAATTCAAATCAGATCTTTCTATTAATGAAGAAGGAGAAGTAGTTTTTAAAGATCTTCAAGAGAGAGTTGATAGAAATAATGAAGTGACTACTCAATATTTCGTAAATTTTCAAAAAGAAGTTTTATCACCTGAAGCTGCAGTTACGAAACCTTTATTTGGTTTTGGAGATCCAAAACCAAAACATGAAACAATTCTTAATAAAGTTGCCGAGTGGAGGGCAACTACCGAGGCGTTGTATGCCCGAGCTATGGCTTCTCAGGATTTTGAGCAAAATCTATTAGATGAAGTTAATAAAACATATGAACAAGTATTTTCATTTAATAGCAATCGTACCGATAGAGAGTCTTTGCGACAATACACGTCAAAAGATAAAAAACCGAAAGAAGAAAATCAAATACGAGAGGAATTAGAAAAGCAGAATGTTATGAAGGTTCTTGATAAAACCGCAAATGTATTATTCCAATTAAAAGATATGTTAGGTACGCGAAAACGATTAAGTGAAGAAAAAGCTAAAATTGAACCTTACAGTAAATTTAATGGAGAAAATTTATTTAAACAACTTAATCTTAAAGGTTATTTGGGGCGAAATATTTATGGGGCGAATCATCATATTGATTATGGTGTTACTGAAGATGAAAAGGCTATCATGAATAAATACTATAAAGCTTCTCGTGAACGAGATGAACTAGTAAAGTATGTTCCAAATGAATTGAAATAATATGACAGGGCTTTTTAAGCAATTGAAAACATCCACACGTTGTGGATGTTTTCAATTGAAGATTTTGTTACAATGATAGGTATATGGAAAATTTTAAATTTACTCTTGTTTCTTTTGTTATGGTGCTTGTAGTTGCAGGAATTGGGTTTCTTGCGTATATGGCACTTGAAAAAGGAGACGAAAATGGCATGCGACAACAAGTTCGGGAACTTAAAGAACAAGTTGCTGATCGAGATGAACAAATTGTAGAACGTGATCGACAAATAGCAGAGCTTGAAACAGATTTAGAAAGTGCAGAGTTGCTTGCAAGCCAAACGCCGACCGAAGAAGAGACTTCAAAAGAGCCAGTAAAAAATCCTCCTGCAACCACAGGGACAGGATTACTTGCTGAACTTGAAAGTTTAAAAGCAAAAGGAGTTGTTCTTGAGCCGGGTGATAGTGGAGCTGCGGTAGGTACCATTCAAAAATTCTTGAATGTATATAACAAAACATCAGGTGGTGTTGATAATGATTTTGGACCAGGAACTCGAAAAAAGGTGGAGGCTTTCCAAGTAAAAGAAAAAATGACACCAGATGGCGGGGTAGGTCCAACAACGCTATCTAAAATGATTAGCTGGCTCAAAGCTCATTCATAGAAATTTAAGCTCTCTTTCTCAACCTCCATGTTGGACATTCAATGTCCAACAGTGGATTTTTGCTTTTTTAAACATTGACAATAGTTCTAGGACTTGTATAATAAATACCAATAAAAAACCCTTGAAAAATTAAAAAACATGAAAAAATCGTTATACAACTTAGTAACGATGTTAATCATCGTTCTTGCCTTTCCACGATTCTTTGTTTCTGGCACCAAACTCTCTGAGTTTGAGGTCACTGAAAAAAATCGTTATGAAAATATCCATGACAAACTTGTTGCTATCCAGGAAAAGCGTGCAATAGCCGCTTTGGAAAAGATGGAACAACAAATTCGTTTTAATGCAGCTAAAGCTAATATAGAAGCGAATATTGAAGAATTCCTTGATCTGCCAAAAAGCACTGATTCTTGGACGAAAACGCAAATGATTGCTTCTATTAATGATAGTATCGAGGATTTATTGGAAGGAAATTTTGATACTTCGGAAATACTTTTTGCAGGTGCAGAGCCTTGGGAACAAGTTTTCGATTTTCCCATAGAAGGTCAACTTTTTTCCGATTCTACGAAAGTAAAAAATATATCTCAAATGGGATGGAGAAAAAATCATCCAACCTTGCATAGGGGGGCATGGCACTATGGCTGTGATATTTCCATTGCTTCAGTAGAAGGAATAATAAAAGCAATGACTGATATTGTGATTCTATCTGCAGACCATACTGGTGATGGAGGATATACTCTTGAGTATTATCCAGTTGGTTATCCTAACTATATTGTTAAGGACATTCATTTACAAGGAAAAGTAAGAAATAGCAAAGGACGTCTCGTAGCGGATTCGCTTTGGGAAAAATTAGATGTAGGCGATACAATCCCTGCTGGTTCGGATCTTGCTACAATTGGCAGTAGTGGAAAACGTTGTATAGGACGCCATCTCCATCGCGAGTTGATTGTTGACGGAAAGAAAGTTGATATGAAAAATATGTACAATTGGGAAACCCTCGAGCCTATTGCAGACAAATTTGTTTTGCGTAAAGCCAAAGGGAAACCATGGTACGAAGCAATCCCAGTTTATGATGCAATTCCAACTGAATATGAGCTGCCGGAAGACGATTTGGCTATGAGCTACAAGGCATACATGCCTTTTTCATAAAATAATTCTCAGAAGAGAAAAAATAAAACCCCGCACTCAAATCGGGGTTTTATCATATCTGACTAGAGGTCGAACCTCAATCAGATTGAATTAAAGGTTTTGTTATTCTATAATGCCTGCATGACAGATAATGAACAAGCAAAAATGTTCGCGATTACCGAACGGCTAGAACGCGGTGAAACGGTGAGCGCCGAGGATTTACAAAATCTACAAAAATGGTATATTGGTGAAGTAGCAAAATTGAAAAAAGATATCGAAATTACAAAATTGAAAAAAGATATTGAAAGCCATTGATTATTAATTTAATTTTATTTATATGGAAAGACTCATCATAGATAGTGAAGGTCAATTAACAGAAGAACCAAAAGTTATTACCCTTGAAACGAAAGCGGGTGATGCAAAAGCTGATCTCGTCACAGATGCCGAGCAAAAAGGTATGCTTAATGGTCAAAAATTAGCTTCATCAGTTGCAGGAGTTGAAAAACTTGAGCCACAGACGAGAGAGCAAGAAATAAAAAAAACATTTTTGCAGAAAGTGGGAAGTTTTTTTGGTATGAAAACTCCAGAAGAATATGAAGTTATTGGTGTGCAAGCTATTCAAGCTCATCCTGCGAAATCGCAAATGTATAATAAATATTTAAAAGAGGATCCTGTGAAAGCAAGTTTATATGCACAAGCAGTGGGAAGTGATCCAGATATAAAATACTGGGGTTGGGATGAAAAGAAAAATAAGTTTGTTGAAACAGGAACTTTCGGTGTTGCAGCGGGCGAAGGAACAACAGGTGCTTAATCTTAAATAAATACTTTCATTAAAAAATCCCGCGGTTGTTCTGCGGGATTTTTTACTAGGGTGTATTTTTTATTGTAGGATTTTCCTTAAATCTTTCTCCGTTCCTGCTGTTTTGGCAATAATAGGAATACCGAGTACGCGTGCAACAAGGATAATTTTCTCCATGCCCGAGCTGATGCAGTTCCCATAAAGGTGAACTTCATTGAAAGCTCCACGTAAGAGTAAGGTAAAGATTACCTTGAAGCCTTTACGAACAAAATCAATGCCACCCTCATGGTGTTCATGTGCAATCATAGAAAGCACAACCAACACGGGAACGTATGACACATACGCGCTTGAATGTTTGAACGATATGTCCATAACATTTTTCCAATCGTTCTGATATTCTTCAATATTTCTACTCATTGGGATGAGCGGGAGAATAATTTTCATTTCATCTCCGCGTATAGGTAATTCCCAGCGATGAATAATCATACTGTCAGTTTCGCGGTAGATGATAAATTTTAAACTCTTTCTTTTTTTATTTTCAAAAAGTGTTGCAATCTCATCGTAGCTTGCTTTCCATAAAGAAACTGGTTTTCGGTGTGATGGAATGATCACATTGGGAATAAAATCTTCGTCATGTGTTCCACGATTTTTTTTGAGTTCGAGGATCACTGTGTTGGTGAACTCGTCTGTGGTGTGAATAAACCAACGGGTTGGTTTTTCTGGTTTTGATACAATCATTTTTTAATTTTCACATATCGTACACCGAGCATCATAAAAGTCAATCATGCGTGTAAACTAAAAACCCTGCCAATTGTTGACAGAGTTTTCATTTTTTTAATATGTTTTCAATCTCATATTCGTGTCTTCTTCTTGAGAAGTTATCCATAATATATTTATAGTCATAAAGTCCATATTTCTTGATTATTTTTGCAACTATCTCAATAGGAACTTGAGTGTGTTGCTTGTCTTTGTGAAGAAGAGCAATTTGTGAATTTTTCCATACCCAAGACTGGAGAGCTTTGAATGCAGTTTTTTGTACAAATCCGTAGGGATGCTGAAGTCCTTTTTCTATAATGGTCAGTGCATGTGTATCGCCTATGAATCCACAAAGTTCTACAATTTGTTGAGGGTCTGTAATAGCACTTTCCATACGATACGCTTTTTCTTTGTAATCATAATAGAGTCTTTCAAAATGATATTCCATTATAGTGCTCAACGAAGGAATTTCTCTTGCTCCTACAGTCATACAGATAAAGAAAAGCATTGAAGGAGGAAAATCAGTTTTGAGATATTCGAGGATTACAGCAATAGATTCGGGTGTCGCAAATCCATAAAGTGCAGTAAATGCAGCGTCTCTCATGAATGGATTATCATCGTGAAAAAGAACTTCACGTAGTTCAGGTATGGCAGATGTGTGGCGATAAATAGCAAGCATTTCCGCTATATAAAGTCGGCCAAAATGCATTTCATGTTCACCGAACATAATTTCCCAATCATCACGTTGAGGATGTTCATAATTGATATTTACCGGATAATGTTCATCAGCAACTATTTTTCGTGTGAACTCAAGATCAAGTTGGAATTTCTTCCTTCTTTTCAAATACTGAAGACGAGAACGTGTTTCATATTCATCGTATACATACATCATGTACCACGTTTTATACACACTCCAATAGTGGTGTGCGTGATAGGGAACCTGAAAAGCATTTCCATTTTTGTCTACGATCCGCTCATACATTTCTTCATCATGAAATCTCATGCGGAGATGCATACGTTTTCTATCTTCGCTCCAGTGGCTTGAATTATACGTTACAGGCAGATTACAAAGCACAAATACTTTATTTTCAAAGAGAACTCGATGTTTTATATCTTCATGAGTACATATTCTCATAGGGTGTTTTTTTGATAGCTTATCACAAGGTAAGGCCTTTGAACATGTTACAATAGTCACCATGAAAACAGAGATTATTTATTTAGCTGGAGGATGTTTTTGGTGCACGGAAGCCGTATTCCAATCGTTACAAGGTGTAATTTCTGTGACGTCGGGTTATATGGGTGGTACATTGCAAAATCCAACATATCACCAAGTTGCTATGGGTACTACAGGACATGCAGAAACTGTTCGCATCGAATATGATTCTAAAATTATTTCTCTTGATAATATTTTAGAAGTATTTTTTGATACTCATGATCCAACAAGTTTGAATCAACAGGGAAATGATGTTGGTCCAGAATATCGTTCAGAAATTTTTTACGTTGATGACACTCAAAAAGAAATTGCAGAAAAATCTCGCGCCGAGTATCAGAATAAATTAGGTGAAGAAAGAAAAATTGTTACAAATATCGAGAAAGCTCTAAAGTTTTTCCCGGCCGAAGAATATCACAAAAATTATTTTAAAGAACATAAAACAAGTTCATACTGCCAAATTGTTATTTCACCAAAACTTGAAAAGCTTAAAAAGATACACAGAGATAAATTTCGTACATGATTTGCTCAGAATTTTTTGGACATTGATATGTCACACAAAAGCGAAAGCGATTGTGGGTCATTCGATGTCAAAAAAATATTTTAAAATTGGGAACCAAGATTACACCTTCCTGCGATTTGTAATCAGTCGCTTTGCTCCTGAACAAATCGGGAGCCACGACTTTGCTGGACTGCGATTTGTAATCAGTCGCTTTGCTCCTGAACAAATCGGGAGTATACTATGCACATAATCGTAATATAAATTATATATGCCACCTATTACTATCACAGAACGACCTTATTTTTATCCAGCAGTTGTGCTTGGAGTTGCCTTTATTATTGCAGCACTTGTTGCAGGATTATTTTTGAAAAATTTACGGGCGAGTGGAAATATGTTGACTTCGACCGGTTCAGCAAAAATGCATGTAATGTCAGATTCTGTAAAATTCTCTGGATCAGTATTACGCTACGGAACGCAATATGAGCTTCCAAGCGGTTATCGAGAAATTGCTGCAGATGTGGAAAAAGTAAAAACATTTCTTCTCGCGCAAGGTATTGCACCGGAAGAATTTATGATCACGCCAGTAGTATTAAGCGAACAGTATCAATATGGTGAAGCAAATATAGACCAACCGAAACGTTATGAGCTTCGTCAAACCGTAACCGTTAATTCAAAAGATATTGCAAAAGTTACTAAACTTGCCGAACACGTTGATGAACTTGCGTATCAGGGACTGTTATTCCAGAGCTTTGGAGTAGAATATTTTTATAGTGGGCTTGCCGAAGCTCGTGTTGCTCTTTTAGGTGATGCATTAAAAGATGCAAAAGCTCGTGTCACAGAAATTGCGCATGCAGCAGGATCACGTGTTGGAAAACTTGATTCAGCATCCAGTGGTGTTGTTCAAGTTGTCTCTCAAAATTCGATAGACGTCGCTGATTATGGTACGTATGATACTTCGACTATTGAAAAGGATATTATGGTGACCGTACGGGCAACATTTAATATTCGATAAAGAAAAACCTGCACCGCTGGCGCACTTTTTTTGTTACTTCACTCGATTGCTCACTCACTGTAGATTTTCCTACAGTTTACTCGCAAATCTCGTGCGTGCATCAAATTGCATCCAGTGGTGCAGGTTTTCCAGATATAGTTTTCCACTGGCATTTCCTTTTTTACGAGGAGTGTGGTACAATGTTTTTATCAAATGCGTCTGCACATAAGATTGTCGAATCGATTGTCTGACGAAAACCATTTGATAAATTTATAAAGTTTAGTGCAGACGCTATACATGAGTACAGGAGTCATCGCACGAATCGTCGCTGACCGAGGATTTGGTTTCATCAAAATGGAAGGATCTGATAAAGATCTTTTCTTTCATGCAACAAAGTTCAACGGAGACTTCAATTCTCTAAAAGAAGGAGACAAAGTGTCTTTTGATATAGAGGAAGGAGATAAGGGACAATTTGCAACTAACGTAACACTTGCTTAATTGCTTGAGTTATAGGTTGAAAACACCACGCTTTGCGTGGTGTTTTGCTATGTGGATAATCCCTTGCATATCATTATAAAATAAGTATACTATCTGGGCGTTTAGAAGTGCTTGCATGACACAATCATTTCAGGTATACTCTTTTCGCTTTACAAGACGTTCACAACAGGATTATGAAGACGATATAACACAATTACGAAAGTTTCTTCATTCTTGTTTTGAGCGTCCCGAATTTGACGCTTTTTTAGCGCCAACAATAGAGATGCTCTTTCTTTGTTAAATTCATATTCATAATCTATTGTCGCAAGGAGCGCAATAGATCTATGCAATCTATCTAGTTATTATTGTTTGTGAAAAACTTTCAATTTTTCGCAAACAAAACAAGCGTATATTATTCTACATAAAGATGTAGCAGAAACTGATCCAAGTGCATCTGGATGGAATTTTTTCCACAATATATATATGACTTAAATTATATTTTTTTGAACACAATTGTTTAATTGTTGTTTTACTCTATAGGATTCTTCATGAATCTTAATAGTAGAGTTTGATCCTAGCTCAGGATGAACGCTGGCGGCGTGGATAAGGCATGCAAGTCGAGTGGGTTTAGACCCACGGCAAACGGGGTAGTAACAGGTGGGTACGTACACAGAAGTCGAGCATATTCCGTCGAAAGACGGCGCAATTCTCGATAGTCCCGCAAGGGTAAAGATTTATCGCTTCTGAAACGGCCTGCCCAGTATCAGCTAGTTGGTAAGGTAATGGCTTACCAAGGCTATGACGCTTAGGGGGGGTGAGAGCCCGATCCCCACCATTGGGACTGAGACACGGCCCAAACACCTACGGGTGGCTGCAGTCGAGAATCTTCCGCAATGCACGAAAGTGTGACGGAGCGACGCCGCGTGATGGATGAAGTACCTCGGTACGTAAACATCTTTTATAGGGGAGGAAATTTTTGACGTTACCTTATGAATAAGAGGCTCCTAATCTCGTGCCAGCAGGAGCGGTAATACGAGAGCCTCGAGCGTTATCCGGAATTATTGGGCGTAAAGGGTGCGTAGGTTGCTGTATTAGTCGCGGATCAAATACCGGTGCTTAACATCGGGAAGGTCAACGAAACGGTACAGCTAGAGGACGACAGAGGCATATGGAACTCATGGTGTAGGGGTGAAATCCGTTGATATCATGGGGAACACCAAAGGCGAAGGCAATATGCTGGGTCGCGCCTGACACTCATGCACGAAACCCTGGGTAGCGAATGGGATTAGATACCCCAGTAGTCCAGGGCCTAAACGATGCAGATTTGTCTTTCGGAGTATCGACCCTCTGAGAGACGTAGCTAACGCGATAAATCTGCCGCCTGGGAAATACGGTCGCAAGACTAAAACTCAAAGGAATAGACGGGGACTCGCACAAGCGGTGGATCATGTGGTTTAATTCGACGATAAGCGAAGAACCTTACCAAGGCTAGAAATCCAACTGAAGTTATCCAGAAACGGGTAACGCCTTCGGGCAGTTGGACAGGTGATGCATGGCCGTCGTCAGCTCGTGGTTTGAACTGTACCGTTAAGTCGGTTAACGAGCGCGACCCTCATTGTATGTTTTATATGTCATACGAGACTGCCCCCTCTGTGTTCACGAAGTGAACACAGCGAGTAGAAAGTAAAAAGTAGAAAGTCATAAAGTACTCACTGCGTTCGCGTAGTAGATACTTGTAACTTTATAACTTTGAACTTTATAGCTTGCTGTGCGCTTCGCGCACAGAGAGGGGGGAGGAAGGTGAGGACGACGCCAGGTCAGCATGTCCCTTGATGCCTTGGGCTACACACGTGATACAATGGATGGTACAATAGGTCGCGACGGAGCAATCCTGAGCCAATCCTGATAAGCCATCCCTAGTTCGGATTGAGGTCTGCAACTCGACCTCATGAAGCTGGAATCGCTAGTAATCGCAGGTCAGCACACTGCGGTGAATACGTTCTCGAGTCTTGTACTCACCGCCCGTCAAGTCAAGGGAGCCGGTGGCACCCGAAGTCTGTCCGTTTGGATGGCCGAAGGTGAAATTGGTGACAGGGACTAAGTCGTAACAAGGCACGGCTAGCGGAAGCTGGTCGTGGAACTGAATACAATTAACCTTTAATTAGGTATTGGCGATATTTAACTCTTTTGTTAAGTTGATGATTGTTCTACAATCTTTAAATGTGAACACGTTGTCTGGTGACGTTACACCAGAACAAAACACCTTGATCGAATGCCTCGTACGAGTATTCGATGGGTCTATAGAGTAAAACAACAAGAAAATAATTGTGATATGATAAAGGGGATTGCAAAATGAATATGAAAATAAAAATATAAAAGACCGCTCTGGCGGTTTTTTTGTATTTGAAAAAATACATGGAAGACCTTCATATTTTGTGTAGTCAGGAAGATATTATAAGTTAGTTGAAATTAGCGTTACTTGTGTCAAAAAAAATCGGGTGGCAAAGATTTTCTTTTAATCAGTTTTTCTAACACTTTCATTTCATCTAGGTGAGCATATAATTGAGAAAGATTTTTTATGAGAACAGGATCCAAAGTATCAATGAGCCAATTAATTTGCTCATCGCTAGCGTTGTTATCTGCAAGAGCCTGTAGAGCCTCGTAAGCAGTATTTGCGATTTTTGAGGTCATTGTTTTCTCCGTTATTTTTTGTGGCTTTTCGAATCCTTTTTCTGACATTCACAAATTGTATCATAGAGTTGATTTTTAAAAAATAATATTAAAATTATGTTAATATGTGTTATATGTTTTTAATTGTAGGACTTGGAAATCCAGGAGAACAATATGCAAAAACTCGGCACAATGCGGGGTTTATTATGATTGATACAATCCTAGAAAATGCGGATTGGGATTTTAATAAAAATGGTAATGTGGAATATTTCAAGACTACAATCGGCGACAATGAAGTCGAATATTTAAAACCACAAACATTCATGAATGATTCGGGACTTGCTGTGCGGTACGTAAAAGACAAACACGCAGTTTCTAATGAAAATATCATTATTATCTATGATGATATTGATTTGCCAATAGGAAAGATAAAAATCTCTCATGATCGCGGTAACGGAGGTCACAATGGTATACGCTCACTCGAGCAACATCTTGGCGGTTCTGATTTTACGCGCATTCGTATTGGGATTTCGCATGATGTTGGTGAGGGTAAAGTCTTGAAACCAAATGTACTTGGAAAATTTACCACTGCGGAGATGTTAACAAACTCCGCAGTCGCGGAAGTTGTTAACAAGATACTAGAAACTATTGTCATTGAAGGACGAGAGACTGCGATGAATAAGTTTAATTAAATAAAATTAGACGTGATACTTTTTATCGCCCAAAAAGTATCACGAAAATGCGTCGCGCACACCAATTTTGAATAATTATAGAACTCACTTTTGTTATTTTTCAGAACTTACTCTATTCAAACAAATAGAAAAATTAGAAACACAAAAGCTCGCTAATAATTTTTTTCAAAATTTGTGCAGGCGAGGAGGACTATAATATATTAAAAAAGTCTTGCATTATTAAAAATAGGAGAAGAAAATGGAAATTAGCTTTAATAGAAGAACAAAATCCTACGTGGCAAGATCTTGTGTCAGAAATAAATCCTCTGGATCCTGAATAAAATTCAGGATGACAATGTGTTTTGATATTGCACACTCTACAAAAGGTCGTACCTTGAGGAGGCGAAGCCGGGAAAAGGTCCGACCTTAGGGTATTAATAACTAAAAAAGTCCCGCATTATTGCAGGAGCTTTTTTGTTTTTTTTGTAAGTCACAGAAAGTTAGGGAAAGGTGCTACATATTAACCGTTGTTTCCCAGTATTCCTTTTCGGTTAAGAAAGAGAACTTTTTATCTTTTTCATACTTGAAATAAAAATTTCTCTTTTTCTCGCGATTCTTTTCGAAGAAAAAAACGTGAAAATATGCATTTTCGTTATTAGTGATGAAAAGTTTTTTCTTCCAGTTTATATTACCAAGAATGATCGAGATATAATCATCTTTTGGTGTTATGCCAAATCCGAAGTGGTGCTCGTGAATATTGAGCACGAAATGGTCAGGTTGTTGCGTTCCTGAAATAACCGCTGTTATTTCTTTACCTTCTTCAAGGTGATAGGTTATATGCTTATTTTTCAAAGTTAGAGTATTCTTTTTCGATGTTGTTGTAGCTATCACCATGTCTAAATTTTTTCTTCATCATACGGATATGATTATGTGTTGTCAATGATTTTTTCAAATTAAAAATGAAAAAAGCATCACGTTTTTCTGATGCTTTTTTGTAGTAAAATAATAGTGGGATTAAAATGCGCTTATTTTATTATAGATGTGTTTTGTAATAAATGTCATTCTTTTTTCAAAACTCTCAATATAATAATCCTGTTCCCCTTTCTTGTTTTTGAAATTAATGGAAAAGTAGATAAAATTTTTTTGATGAATTTTTATACCATTTTGCCAATCAATATTCTTACCCATAACTATAGAAATACAAGCGAGAGGAAGAGGTCGTTTTATTGTGTAGTGGTAGCAGAATATATTCAAGATGTATTTTCCACTATCTTGTGTTGGAGTTATACTAATGTGTGTAGCAAACTTCTTATTTTGTGTATAGGTTATTGTTGGATTTTTAAGGTTGAGTATTGCCATTGCTTCAAGTTTTTTAAATATACTATAGTATTCAATTTTCTTGTCAAATAAACATAAGCCCCACATTATGCAGGGCTTATTGTTTTATCTTTTTGTTATTTTCTTTTTTATTTCGAACTGTTTCCTTGTGATAAGGTTGAGCGCAGTGTTAACAAGTTCAAAGTAATAATGTTCTTTTTTACCGCTGCTGGTAAATGCAACATCGTATATTTTTATGTTAGGAATATTTTCATCCTTTACATGTTTATAGCCATCAGTTATGGAAATCATCTTCGCATCCCCGATATTAACCAAGAACCGGTCATTTGACAATTCTTCACTCCTTCCGGTGTATCGGTATTGATAGAGAAGGAGCATTGGCTCGGTAGAACCAATGACATCGCAGATGAGAAATCGCACACCAAAGGCGTTATCTCGGCAAATTGACGTTGAAAGGAAAGGACCATTAGTACAAAGAGTAGTTTTATTTTGCATGTTAATTTTTTCACATACTATACCTCTAGGATTTTCTGTCAAGCAAAACAAAAACCCGCGTCATGCGGGTTTTTGCATCTTACTACTTCTGGCTTGTAACTTCTTACTTTTTATCCCCAGTGAAACTGAGCGTCATTTTTTGATCTTTTGGTTCAAAGACGTTGATTTTAAATGGATATGATTTACCCAACTCCAAAGTCTCACGAAGTTTTGCTTCCGATTCAAAGTCTGAAACGTGTACCAATCCCGCAACGCCTGCTTCAATAGCGACCAAAGCGCCGTGTTTATTATGTTTAATAACCACACCGGTAACTTCTTGATCTTTTTTATATTTATCAGTTGCTGATTTCCATGGATTTGGTTTCAAAGCTTTAATAGAAAGAGAGATTTTACCATCTTTGATCTCAATAACTTTGGCTTTAATTTTTTCACCCAATTTGAACATTTTTCGTGGATCTTCTACAAGAGACCAATCGATTTCTGAAATGTGTACCAATCCTTCAAGACCTTCTTCAAGTTTCAAAAAGACACCGAATTCTGTAGTACCCGTAACTTCACAGTTAGCTTCATCACCAACGGTATATTTAGTGACTAATTCTTTGCGTTCCTCTTTATCTTTGCCTTTTTCAGAGAAGATTAATTTTCCTTCTTTTGGAGAAGCACCGATAATTGTAACACTAATTTTTTGTCCAACGAGCTTTTTGAGTTCTTTCAAAATTAATTCTTTATCACCATCAGCAACACGTGGATAATTATCAGTTGATAATTGTGATGCTGGTAAAAATCCAAGAATACCTTGCCAATCAAGAAGAAGTCCTCCTTTATTTGCTTCTTTAACTTCAAGGAAAAGATCTTTTTTGCTTTTCATCAATTCATCAGCATCTTTCCAAATAAGTGCTTGTTTTGCTTCTTGAAGAGAAAGTTCAATATAACCATCGGCATTTTCTTTGTCGACGACTTTACCTTTCAAGATATCACCAACATTAGTATTCTTGAGAATATCTTTTGCATTGATGAATTCTCGTCCAAAAATAAGTCCTGTTCCATAAGGAGCAAGATCTATATAGACTGATGCACCTTCGATTGCGACGACTTTACCTTCGACGATATCACCAACTTCAACACGGCGATACGATGTCATTGTATCGGCAAGTGCTTTCATGATGGGTGATTTTTCTATAACTTCTGGAATGGGGGTTACGGTTGTTGTCATATTTTTAAATAAAAAATCCGCTATCTTGCCAATAGGCAAGAGCGGATACTCTGCGTGTCACTTGAGGGCTCAATTCACTCGAAATGCGAGTCAATCAAGGTTAACCACAAGATCTGGCTAATAATCAACAGGTACTGTATACCATAGTTTTTCTTTTCTTGCAATATATAGACAATATGATAGTATATTTGTCAAAGCAATTTTGCTTCCAACTTTTAAAAAAAACAAAAAACACAAAAAACTGGAAAGTTATGAAAAAACCAAAAAAGATCACACTCGCTACTACTACAAAAGCGGGCACAGGAACAGGCAATATCGTTGGCCTGCAAGACAACGAAAACAGAGTAAGATATTCAGACGGTGAGCTGAAAGAATTCGAGTCAATTATTCTCGAAAAAATTAATCTCGCCAAAGGTCTTTATAACGACTTGAAAAAGACCGCTCTGGAAGTCGGTGAATCAATAGGAGAAAAGCGGATAACAAACGCTTTTCAAAATGAAACGGGGTCCGAATTACAGCAAGAAAATATGTATCTTGCTGAACGTCAAGAAAAACTCATTACTAATTTGGAAAATGCACTTGTACGTATAAAAAATAAATCGTATGGAATTTGTTGCATAACAGGGCAATTAATTTCAAAAGAACGTTTACGTGCGGTACCTCACACGACAAAAACCTGTGAGGTAAAGCAACAACAGGAAACCCCTGTTATAAAAATGGTAAAATCGGAAAAATTTGAGCCAATGATGGCTTACTAAACTTTCCGATTAGTAAAAATAAAAAAACTGCTATGCCCAAAAGGTAGCAGTTTTTTTAGTATATTGATATAATAAATCCATATGATTATCACACACCACGGTAAGCAGTGTTTTAAATTGCAATTAGGCGATACAACATTTGCATTTAATCCTATTAGTAAAGATTCAAAGATAAAAGATAAACCAGCAAAATTTGGCGCTCATGTTGTTTTTATTACGACCAATCATCCAGATTATAATGGAATAGATATGGTTGGATATGGTGATAAAATGCCGTTTGTTGTTGATGGTCCAGGAAGCTACGAAATTAATGGAACTTATGTTAAAGGTTTACAAACAGAAACTGAAATTGATGGAAAAAAATATATTAACACGGTGTATTCTTTAGAATTTGATGGTATTTCAATATTATTTCTTGGACATTTAATATCTAGGGATCTCTCCACATCTGTTCTGGAAGAAATAGAAAAAGCAGATATTGTGTTTACTCCAATCGGAGGTAAGACGGTTTTGAAATCTCTTGATGCTTATAAATTAGCCATCAGCTTTGAACCACATATTATTATTCCTATGGATTATGGTAGTGATCAAGATCCTTTGGCGTTAAAACAATTTTTGAAAGAAGGCGGAGAAGACGTGCAATCGATTGATAAATTTACTGTCAAACCCAAAGACCTCGAGGGACGAGAAGGAGACGTTGTCGTTATTACTTCATAAATTATCATGCTTTCAAAATTACGTACAAAATCAGAACAAACACGTAGAATTCTTGCTGTTCTTGTTGCGCTTCTTATCACGGCAATTATTATAGTATTTTGGCTGTGGTCTTTGTCGGGAAGATTTGCAAAATCTCGAGAGAATGTTGGTACGGAGGTAAAACCATTTCATGCGCTTGTTGATTCAATAAGCAGTTTGTTTAGTGATTACAATAAAACACGCGCAGAACAAAAAGCTATGTATGCCGAGGAGCGAGCTGTTTTTGATGATTCTGCATTAGACACTGATGCAGAAAATGTTGCTGAAGACTCTGTTGTGGTAGGAGAGGACTCTCAAGATACTCAAAGTCCAGATGTTGTTGAAGTTACTTCGAGCGATACCGTCACTGGAGAAGAAGTTCCCTCCACAGAATAAAATTTATCAAATAGGCATTTTTAAGGTATACTACAAGAGTTCATATGGCAAAAAAATCTGATGATAGTGAAAAACCAAAGAGCGTAGGGGGAGTGATCTCTATGGGTGTTAGTGAAGAAATGCGCGATTCTTTTTTGGCGTATTCTATGTCTGTTATTACATCCCGAGCACTTCCTGATGTTCGTGATGGTTTAAAACCAGTGCATCGTCGTATTTTGTATGCCATGTATGAAATGGGTTTGACATCGTCAGCGCGATTTAAAAAATCTGCCGCAGTAGTTGGAGACGTGCTTGGAAAATATCACCCTCATGGTGATATCGCCGTGTACGATTCTATGGTGGGAATGGCACAAAATTTTTCGTTTCGTTATCCTTTGATTGTTGGACAAGGAAACTTTGGTTCTATTGATGGTGACAGTGCTGCTGCTATGCGTTATACCGAAGCCAAGATGGCAAAATTATCAGGAGAAATGCTTTTAGATATTGAAAAAGAAACAGTAAATTTTAGACCTAACTATGATGGTTCACGTAAAGAACCGTCAGTATTGCCGGCCGCAGTACCAAACTTGCTTTTAAATGGAACATTGGGCATTGCGGTTGGTATGGCAACAAATATTCCACCGCACAATTTAGGTGAAGTCATCGATGCAACGGTCGCCGTGATTGATAATCCTGATAGTACGAACGAAGACCTCTTGGAACATATCAAAGGCCCCGATTTTCCATTAGGAGGTATTATTTTTAATAAAAAAGATATCATGCACGCCTATGCAACCGGCCGTGGTGGTGTCGTAACACGAGGAGTTGCAGAAATCGAAGAAATGAAAAATGGTTCATTTCAAATTATCATTAGTTCAATTCCATTTCGTGTCAATAAATCAAATCTTCTCATGAAAATTGCTGATTTAGTTCATGAGAAAAAACTTATTGGTATCAAAGATTTACGAGATGAATCAACGGGTGATATACGTGTAGCGATTGATCTTAAAACAGGAACTAATCCACAAAAAGTTCTCAATTTCTTGTATAAACATACGGAACTTGAAAGCAATTTTAATTTTAATATCGTTGCGCTTGTTGACGGAGTTCCTCAAACATTATCACTTCGCGATATTCTTGGATTATTTATTGAACACCGACAAGAAGTTGTTAAACGTCGTAGTCAATTTGATCTTGATCGCGCTGAAGCCAAAGCGCATATTCTTGAAGGTCTTAAAAAGGCGCTTGATCATATTGATGAAGTTATTAAAACGATTAAACAATCAAAAGATACAGTCGCTGCAAAAGAAAATTTGATGAAAAAATTTAAGTTTACTGAAATTCAATCGCAGGCAATTTTGGAGATGCGATTACAGAAATTGGCTGGTCTTGAACGTAAAAAAATAGAAGACGAACTTGCCGAAGTGCGTGAGTTTATTGCATATCTTGTAGACTTACTGAAAAGTCCTAAAAAAATGCTCGCACTTATCAAGAAAGAAATTCTTGAAATTAAAGAAAAATATGCTGATGAACGACGCACTCGTGTTATGGCACGAGGTGTTGAAAACATTTCTGATGAGGATCTTATTCCGCAAAAAGAATCAGCATTAGTATTTACCAAAGGTGGCTATGTCAAACGCACTGATCCATCAGAATATCGCAAACAAAAACGTGGGGGTGTGGGTGTTGTTGATCTTGATACGAAAGAAGAAGATGTCGTGACGGATGTGCTTATTGCAGATTCTCATAGCGAACTGTTGTTCTTTACTGATCTTGGCAAGGTCTACAGTATTAAAATGTATGATATTCCTGAAGGGAAACGCGCAACGAAAGGTAAATCGATTGTAAATTTCTTGTCACTTGCTGATGGTGAACGCGTGACGTCGATTTTACCGATGTCCAAAGAAGTCAAAGCACAATATCAATCAATGTTTTTGATTACAAAAAATGGTGTGGTGAAAAAAGTAAAACTTGATGCCTTTTCAAAAGTTCGCAGCAATGGACTTATCGCGCTCGGACTTAAAGACAAGGATGAATTATTCGGTGCTCGTTTTGTAAATGAACAAGATGAAATATTTATTGCAACACGTACTGGACAAGCCATTAGATTCAAATCAAAAGATGTACGTGACATGGGACGAACGGCGTCAGGTGTCAAAGGTGTTACGCTCAAGAAAAATGATCACGTTGTAGGTGTGGGTGTCGTGACCAAAGGAAAAGATGCACGCGTACTTACGATCAGCGAAAACGGTTATGGCAAACGTACAGGAATCAAAGAATACAAAGTACAGAAACGAGGTGGTTCTGGTATTAAAACTGCTCAATTAACATCAAAAACAGGACCACTCGTTGGTGTGCGCGTACTTACCGAAGATGAAGATGATGAAGTTATTGTTATTTCAGAAAAAAGTCAGGTCATTCGAACAGAACTTAAAACAATTCCGGAATTGGGTCGAGCAACACAAGGTGTACGTATTATGAAACTAAGATCAGGTGATGTTATCGCGTCACTTACGGTCCTTTAAATTATTATGGCTTTTTCAGAACCCGATCAAATCGTTGCACAACTTGGTATTGAACGCGGATGGCACATCGCTGATATTGGCGCAGGAACGGGGTTTTATTCTTTTGCCGCAGCGCGGCTAGCGGGTCCCGGTGGAAAAGTGTTTGCTCTTGATGTTCAAAAAGATCTTTTAGAACGATTAAAAGGTGAAGCGCAAAAAAAAGGACTTACGAATATTACGACCGTTTGGGTAGATGCAGAAAAAAATCAAGGAACACGATTGCGTGATCAATCGATTGATCTTGCGATACTTGCAAATGTTCTTTTTCAAATTGAAGATAAAAATAGTCTTGTAACCGAAGTCAAACGTATTTTAAAACCAAAAGGAAAAATTATTGTGGTTGATTGGATGGAATCTTTTGGAGGCATTGGTCCACATCCTAATCAAGTGTTTAACGAAACAACAGCAAAAGAATTGTTTTCTGGCGCTGGTTTTACTATGATAAAGAATATCAGTTCAGGAGAACATCATTATGGACTTCTTATGCAACTATAAAATCTTATGAAAAATTTTCAAACAATTTTACTTATCGTCTTTGGAGTTTTTATTGCTGCGGGGATGGCAATTTTTTCTGGTTTTATTCCTGTGGGAAAATCAGCCAGTGAACAACAAGGTTTTTCGGGGACGGTTACTATTTGGGGAACATTGGCTCCTGGATTTTTTAAAGATTATATTGATGTGTTACAACAAAAAAATGAAGGATTTGTTGTAAAATATGTTTCTAAAAATGAAGCAACCTATTATGACGAATTAGTGCAAGCGCTTGCTTCGGGTACGGGGCCAGACCTGTTTGTTCTATCAGGTGATAAAATTGTTGAACATAAAAATAAAGTTTTACCTATTCCATACGCAAATTATCCTGTCGAATTATTCCAACAAAATTATATTGATGAAGGAGCACTTTTCTTGTCACCTGACGGCATCGTTGCTTTGCCATTTTTGATTGATCCGCTTGTTTTATACTATAACCGTGATTTATTGACATCGGCATTCATTATCAACCCACCTCAATATTGGGATGAATTATTAGCCCTTGCTCCAAAACTTACAAAAAAATCTGAAACTGGCGCTATTACCCAAGCTGCAATTCCACTGGGTACTGCTAATAATATTAATCATGCAAAAGATATTTTGAGCGTACTTGCTATCCAAGGAGGTGTGCCAATTGTCGGACAAGATGCGACTGGTGTTTATCAGGAAGCATTTTATGGTTCTGATACCGGTAGCATTGAATCAGCACTACGTTTCTATACATCATTTGCAAATCCAAGTCAGGAACAATACGCGTGGAATGCAGGACTTCGTAATAGTTTTGATGCATTTATTGCCGAAGAATCTGCAATGTATATTGGGTATGCAAGTGAAATGGGAACGATTCGGGCACGTAATCCTAATTTAAATTTTGATGTTACGCTTATACCACAAACTCGTGATACTAAATTACAAACTACCACAGGGCGTATTTGGGCATTTGCTATTAGTAAACAATCACAAAATGTTGCAAGCGCATATAATTTAGTAAATCTATTTTCAAATCCAGACTATGTAGCAATATTCTCTGAACGATTAATGTTGCCACCGGTACGTCGTGATGTGCTTACGGGAAATGTGCCAGCAACCGCATTTATGAGAACATTTTATAATTCGGCAATCATTTCACGATCATGGTGGGATCCTCATCAAGAAAAAACTGATGTTATTTTTAAAAAAATGATCACCGATACACTATCAGGAGCGGCGCGTGCTGACGAAGCTGTTCGTGAAGGACGCGCAGAAATGAGACGATTATTAGGTAATGAATAAATAATCTGATGCAATATTTAGAAAAAAATAGTTTTGCTTTTCTTAAAAAAATATTTTTAGGTATTATTTTTGGAATTTTATTTTTTATTTCAAGTACCATACCTACTTTTGCGAGTATAAATTTTAGTGGATTTAGTTTTGAAGATACTTTTACGGTAAGTGGAAAAACATTTTATGCAGATATTGTTCAAGAGAGTCCTGTCGAGATAGTAGACGGAACCTATGATCTCAAGGCAGCTTTTGGTTTTTATGGGAATGATGCTGATATGGAATTGTATGATGCACAGATTGATGATGGGGTAGTTTTAAAATATAAAAAAAATGGGACAACGGTATATCTTGGAACATTAGGAGTTGATGCTTCTGAAGATCATGTTAGTTCACCAAATTACCCTAATGGTCATGCAAGCACTTACGAGATGAGTTCTGCTCGTGATGGGAATTATGCTGAGCCTGGCGTTTATCAAATTGACGCTTTACTCAATAATAATGTTTTGACAAGTTTAGAAGTTTGTTTATCGAGTTTTGTGTCTCCGTCAGGTGCTACTATAGGTAATGAAACTTGTGGTGTTGTAAATAACGGAGGAGGTGAACCTGAAACAACTCCTCCACCAGGCGGTGGTAATGTTCCCGAAACGACGCCTCCAGGAGGCGGTAATCCTCCTGAGACAACTCCTCCAGGTGGTAGTCCAGAAAATACAGGTCCAGCATTTGGTGACGGAACGTCACAAATTAATCTTGCAACCGCGATCACGAATGTGCCAACGATGACGTGGAATGATAAATTATCATTTCGATTACGCACACAAACGAACGACGTAACTATTTTGGGATTTTCTGTTCAAGATTTACAAAATGGAAATTTTAATCCTGCAAATTTTTCTTTGCAGAATCTTACTGATTTTCAGTTTGATTTTATTGGCGCGCTCAATCTTCAAAATTTATTATCAGGTAATATGAGTTTTGGTGATGCGCAATTACCGGGAATAGAAATTCAAGGTATACAATTTGTGTATGACTTTTTCTACGACATCCAAGCGACGATGAATTTGAATGGACGTACCTATAGTAAAGTTGCCGTATATTTTGGACGATACCCTGAACAATTGACAAAAAAAGTCGCCGAGTATACGAATGTTTCGGGGAGTCTTACCATAGAAGGAAAAGTTTATAATGAAAATAATAATAATGAAACGGAAGTAGTTAAAACTCCAATGTTTGTGGGGCGTCCTTATTTCTTGGGTATCTATGGCGAATATGATGATAATGGAGTCGCAAGAAGCGAGACGATTGCCATTAAACGACTTCCGGAATATATAGCCCGACCGATCGATGGCAATCGTATTGATGTTAATTGGTCAGCAAGTCCCTATATGAGCATTACGGGAAATTCGGTAAAATTTAGTTTCTCGGGACTCGTTGATTCTCGAAATATGACGCGCGAAAATACAACGCTTAAATTTGGTGAGGGAAGTTATACGTTCAAAAATGTAGCAGCGTATCCCGCAAATTTGGGACCCGATTTTCCATTTCAGCGTGTCATCGAAAATCTCTATGTTGATGCTGCAACATTTACTACGTTACCGATTCGTCCGGGAAAAACATATTATGCAGGTATGTATGAAGGCGATGAATTAGTCTCGTTTATTTTGGCCGGACGAACGCCATTATTTACTCAATCAACAGAGCCCGAAACAACCCCTGAAGAAGATCCGGAAACAGAAGGCGAGTCACTATTTAATGCAGACCCATTTGCTGATCTTGCGCAAGATTTGGAAAGCGGTATTGTGCCATGTGATGGACTTAATGTTGAGTGCGATTATAATAAAGTGATTACGCTTATTGAACGGGGAATCAAATTTATTTTTATTATGATTATTCCGATTGCTGCCATTGCTTTTGCGTATGCGGGATTTTTGCTTCTTTTTCAAGGTTCAAATCCGGAGAAACGAAAACATGCGCGTGATATATTAATCAAAGTGTTGATAGGTATCGCGATTGTGCTTGCGGCGTGGCTTATTGTTAAAACAATTCTTGTGTCCCTTGGTGTTGATCAATCGAGCATTTGGCTTGATTTGTCGAATTCACAGTAAATAATTTTTTAGCAGATGCTCTTGTGATATAATGAAACCTATGAATATCTCATATCTTATATATAGAAATACGAAATTTATAAAATTATTTTTTGTAGTTATAGTGACCGCGGTTATTGTTATATCAGGTATGTTTTCTCATGTTGCTTTTGCACAACAAGGTGGTGGGGGCGTTCCTGGTCAAGGTGGTGGGGGAACACCTCCAGCAGAAACAGAAGAAGGCGCCGGAGATGTTGATGCAATGCTTAAATTAAAAAATCCTCTTGAAGGCACGGTTGATACTCTTCCTGCACTCGTTAAGTCACTCCTTAATATTGTTATGATTATTGGAACACCTCTTGTAGCTCTCGCAATTATTTATGCTGGATTCATGCTTGTTGCAGCTCAAGGTAATGCCGAAAAACTTACCAAGGCACGCCAGGCATTATTATGGGGAATTGTAGGGGGTGCTGTATTATTAGGAGCATATATACTTGCTCAGGCAATTGGAGGAACTGTCGAGCAGTTAACACAATAATTTATATTATGAAAAAATTCTCTGCACATCTTTATACACTCGCTACTACATTCGCTATTTTTTTTGGAAATTACATATCAGTTTTTGCTCAAAATAATAGTGGAACAAGCTGTTCAAATACCTTAAACACTCTTGCAGATATTTTTAATTACGCAACATGTATTTTATCTAAATCCGTTATACCTCTTATTGTCACTATAGCATTGGTCGTATTTATGTATGGCGTGATTGAATATATACTGAATGGTGACAAGGAAGAAAAACGCAAAGAGGGGAGAAAATACATGCTCTGGGGAATTATCAGTCTATTCGTAATGCTCAGTATTTTTGGCATTTTAGGGGTTCTTGGCAATACCTTTGATCTTGGTTTTGGTGGTTCTGTGTCAAGCATTACTCCACAGTTTTGATTGTAATCAAGGCACTTTTCATTTATAATGGAGGGGTAAAAGTTATTAATAGTTATCAATAAGTAATATAAATATATGAAGAAAATTTTTCACACGATTATTACAACAGGATCGATAGTATTTGGTCCAATGATTGCGCTCGCTCAATCACAGTTCGGAGGTTCAAACATCGGATCAGGACAAACAGCAACAGGAGTTTTAAACATTGTTGCAAACATCTTGAACGTACTTATTCCAATTCTTATTACACTTGGGGTGATTTACCTCATTTGGGGTGTTATCACATATATCACAGCAAAAGACGAGGAAAAGAAAAAAGAAGCTCGCGGTGTTATGATTAGTGGTGCTATCGGACTTTTCTTTATCCTTGCTATCTGGGGTATTATTGGACTTATTAGTAGTACGCTTGGAGTTGGAGTTGGAGGAACACTACAATCAAACCAAATTCCGGGAGTTTCTAACTAGGTATCTGATTCCCATTTCCTATGTTTCCACTTATTGCCTTTGCACAAGAGACACTTGAATCAAACGTAGCGACTTTTATGCAAAAGCTAACTACGGTGATTATTCAGCCTGTCGTGATCTTTATTTTCACTCTGGCGCTTGTTCTGTTTCTTTTTGGTATGATGAAATTTGTGGCTTCGACTGATAAAAATGCCGAAGACGCCAAAACGGGCAAACAGCATATGTTATGGGGAATTATAGGAATGTTCGTGATGATGGCAGTGTTTGGTATTATGCGACTCATCATCAGTACACTCGGTATTCCTATGTAATCTACATTGTAAAATTTTTAACCAAGAAAAAAACCGGATGCTTTGTGCACTCCGGTTTTTTCTTTTTGACATTTGGGGTCTGTTATACCCCTTTTTTCACTTTCCTGCCTTTCTTTCTGGCGAACATTGCAATTGCCGCTGCACCAAGTCCCTTAAGAGCTTTACTTGATGTTTTTGACATATCGATGTAATATTCTTCATGGAATCGGTCGAGCATTAAGTTTGCCTGATCTACTAAAGCTTTTCCTTTCAGTTCTTTATATCCTTCCATATCTTTCAGTAGTTCAATCATTTCTTTTTGAGCAGCTGCTTCTCCTGCTGCACGCAATTTTGCTTCACGTGCTTTCTGGAAGTCGGAATCTTCTGCAATGAGGCTTTTGCAAATCACTTTGTGAATGCAAATGCCAAGGTATCCAACCCGTATCACCATATGTGCTTTAGCACGTCTTGTACTTCCACTTCCACGTGGATCGCGAACCTTATCACCGTATTCTTTTTCAAGAACTTTCGTTAAAAATTCATTTACGATTTCTTCTTTACTAACATCTTCATAGCCGTTAGTGATGCCATTATAGTTAATATTATTTACTGCAGAGCGGGTGTTGCCTTTAAGTAAATCAAGCATTTGAACATAGATATTGCTATCTTTGCTCATATCTACTAGAGTGGCAGTAAAGAAATCATATACTTGGAACACAATCGAGAATTCACCTACAAGAGCAACGCCATCACTTGACGTTATTTTTTTGATGGCAATTTCCATAATCTGGCTCGTTGCTTCTATTGAGGCTGCGCGTGTGGTTCCAAATACGCTCCACACATTATCAGTCGGATAATAGAGCCACCATCTTCTTGGCATGCCAAGAAACATGGGTACCCCTATGTTATTTGCGGGTACACTATCAGTTGCTGAGCTCATCATGCTTTTTGGGGCAGTAGTAACAACTTTTGTTTTATTTTTCCTAGTGATTAGAAAATATAAACCAGTAAACATAATTATTACTGAAATCACCTTCGCGGACTCTTTTTTTATTGATACAGGGATCCCCACATCAATGAGAGATCGGATGAGAATGCTTAGTAATCCAATGAGTGGCTCTATTACATATGGGCCAACTACAAGGTAAAACAGTGCTACAAGACCGATCGCAACAGCCCCTACAATGATAGTCATCATAAGAGCGATAGCGATCTGTTCTTCGGGAGAAATAAAACCAAATAAGGTTTTTTCCCCGGCTATTAATTTTTTTCCGTGTATATCCATAACTTCAATTTTTTTGATTGTGAATTTTTTTTGTTAGTTGTGGCGGATATATATATTATCCTTCCAACTTGTTTCCGAGAGAACATAAAGTTTCTCGTACTCAATTTTTTTACCAATGTCCAAAGTCATACCAGGACCAGCCTGTCCTAACAATATTCCATTTCTGTCGTAAATAGTTACGACAGAGTCAAACGCAAATTCAAAATCTGCATTTGGCCCAATAATTAGGTTGGGACCCTTGGAACGGTCCAAAGGTAATTTCTCTATGAGAATGTCTACATCCTCGTACCCCTTTTCAAGGAGAGAGACATAGTAATCTTCAACATGGCGTTTGCGCTGTGACTCAGCGCTATCTTTATTGTTGTAATAATTTAATACTACAATGATTATTATAATTATAATAATCCCGATGGTGTACATAATTGCTTTCATTTTTTTGATTTTTAGTTATTCAAACAGGGAAGAGATTTCTCTGTTTGAATAACTAAAAATCAGTATTTTCAAGGATCATTTTGTTGCACGCATTATATCACGTTACAATATAAAAGTCAAGCATCAAAAAGCTTTAAAACCATTGTTTCACAACGCTTTAAAGAAAGAACCTATTTTTAATAATGAGAATAGCTATAAAAATGAGGATTTTTTTATAAACACTTGACTTGTTTTAATAAAATATTTACAATAATGTTGAATTTAATTATAAAGAATGATTTTTTATATGAAGATATGTTATTATATAACCATTAGCCGGTGGTTAGTTAACTAAATTATATTTATGGGAATTGTAGAAAAAATGGGAAAAAGTAAAGAAAACGAAGTATTAACACCAGAAGATCCTGCAGTAAAACAAGGACCGTCTTTGGTTGAAGTTCTTCGAGGAAACAACAGTCGTTACCTAGGAGAAATGCTTAAAAATAGTGAAGATTCAGAAGCTCTTGAACTTGCTACACGTATGGCAGGAGGTGAATTGGATGAAGGAGATATTTCTCTTCTTGAAAAATATCGTGTAGATTTTAATAAACGAATGGAAGCAATACAACAGATGGAAAATTCTATTACTGCGGATAATGTAGCATTATTTGCAAAAGGTTCTCCTGAATTTCAAAAAATTATTAACCTTTTAGGACCAGATAAAGCTGCAAACGCGATCAAGGTTGAAATTAAGAATCTTGCTTTCGGTGATCAAGATGCGCAAGATCGATTTACTAAAATTCGTGAGGCTGTTGGAAAAATGGAAGCTTTCAAAAGCGATAAGACGAGTTTTGAGGAACTTGAGGGGAGAATGGAAGAAACCTACGAGAAGTATAAGCTTTCTGATGGGGAATTTGAAGGTGCTATACAAGAAGAAGATCCAGCTCTTCGTACACAAAAAATGCGTGAATTGGTGAAAGGAAAATATGGAGGATTACAAAAACTAGGCTTGTTTTTCTTTATTGGAAAAGGAAAACTTGATAGAAAAGCTGCTGAATTATCTGGTTTCAAAGATGATATCGATGCAACGATTGAAGAGAGAATGACGGGTCTTCAGGAAAAAATTGATAGTGTTGGTAAAGTACTTGCAATATCAATGGATCAAAATCAAGGTATGCGTCATGCATTATCACGAGAAATTATTGGTGAACAACATCCTGATCGTGAAAAAAATTCTGGCTTCAAAGAAATTCAAAAAGAACTTCCAAATATAAAAGCTGCAAACGAAGGTATTGATAAGGCATGGATAGCATTCAAAACAGAAAGTGGTTTTGATTCTTTGACCGATGATGCAGAAAAAGAAGCAAAGAAAAAGGAATTCCTTGCAGGATATAAAGAGCAAAATAAAGATAAATTCAAAGGAGAAGGTTTCTGGAGTTTCATTTTTGCTAGTATGTTCAATGCCTTGGTCGACAAGAAAGAAAGTGAATTAGAATAATAAAAAATAATAATATTGTATGGCTACAAAAACATTTGAAGAATTATATGCGGAACTTATGGATTTGATCGAAGCTGGTGATGAAGCCAAAGCGCGTGAATTTTTGACTGACCATTTGACTGAATTTCCAGAAGAAGTACAAAATAAAATTGCCTTTGCATTTTTTGAAGAGGCTGTTGTAAATCAAGCAGAAGAAGAAACTGCAATTCGTGATTTTCAAAAAGAAGGTATAGAAACTATGACACAGCTCGAAAAATTAAAGAAAGGTCTTGAAAATGATCAAAAGGTTCAAGATTTACGAAAAGATCTTGAACTATAATAAAGATAATTTCTTAAAAGAATTACACTAAAAAACTGTATCTGTCCGATACAGTTTTTTAGTATGAGCAAAAACAGGTAATAAAGTACATAACGGCCGTTATGTACTTTATTATCTAGATAGCTAAGATAACTCAACGTTCATAATAATAAAATGTCCTACTAGGTTTTTTCTCACCCTTTTAAAAAAAGGTGACAGAGGTTCTATCTTGAGGAGGATTCGCCGGCTGGTCAAGACGGGAAAAGGTCGAACCTCGGTACTTTTTGATACATTTCCCCAAAGCAAGACTTTGGGGAAATGTTAAGAGCGGGAATTGGTCACTCTCGTTGATTTTCTTAAAGAAAAATAGAATCTCTCTTTACTCTCGCTTCACTCGGTAAGGGCACCGCCTCATAGTTGCTTCGCAACATATTCCGGCGTTCGATTCACGACGAATATAAATAAAGGTTCTCTAGAGGGGCGAGATATTCCACCTATATTACGTCTTCGCTCGGACAAAATGAAAGAAAGGGTTCTTTCATGTTAATCCTCGCTAGCCGTAATAAATTTATATTCTCTCCATTGACATAATAAAAATCCCGAGAAAGACTCGAGATTTTTATTATGTGCCGGGAGCGGGAATCGGTCACTCTCGCTTCCGCCCAAGGCGGATAGTTCCATCGACCCCCACTCGGACTGTCCGCTACGCGGGTTTCACCAGTCCTCGGTTCGATTCTCTTCCCGCATGTACACCATAATAAAACCCAACGCTCTCGCGTCAGGTTTTGTATGTTGTATGTGCCGGGAGCGGGAATCGAACCCGCACGACCGTGTGGTCTGGGGATTTTAAGTCCCCTATGTCTACCAATTTCATCATCCCGGCAGAGGTAACTTGTTGTCACAAATATTTTGTTTCACAAAATTTCGCGACCCCACCTCGCAGTTTTGTGATAACACAAAACATTGCTGCGGTTCGGACAAGCGTGAATAAAATAAAGAAGTTTATTTTATTCTACCTTGTCCGCCCAGTTGGATTTTCCCTTGACTCTCACTTCGCTTGGTCTGGGCACCAACTCACGATCTCGACAAAGGTCGAGATAACGCTCCATTGTTCAAATCCAACTCACAAATAACGCAGGTTATTTGTTTAGTCGGATGATCTTTAGAGATCGTTGTCCGCCCAGTTGGATTTGAACCAACGACCAATCGCTTAAGAGGCGAGTGCTCTACCAGCTGAGCTATGGGCGGAAAGAGTTCCCAATTGTATTATCATCCATGTGCCGGGGACTGGACTCGAACCAGCATACCGTGAGGCACCTGCTCCTAAGGCAGGCGTGTCTACCAATTTCACCACCCCGGCACATGACGGACAATAACTCTACTATCATACTTTTTTTGAGGAAATTTTCAATGGGAATTTCCTTCTTTCACATTTAGACTAATCAAGATTGTTTATGCACGAGCGGGAATTTCCTTCGACTCTCGCTATTCTCGGTCTAGGCACCGCCTCATAGTTGCTTTGTAACATATTCCGGCGTTCAATTCCCGACGAAAGTGAAGCAGTTCACTTTCTCCCGCACTCAAATAACTCTAAAGAGTTATTTGAGGCACGGGCGGGAATTGAACCCGCGCATGTCGGTTTTGCAGACCGAAGCGTTACCACTTCGCCACCGTGCCATACTTCTTAATTTTTAATCAATGAACGGAGTTTATCTCGCCGAAGCTTTGAGCGTAGGCGGACCACCGTGCCTTATTTTTCTTCTTGTAATAACTTTTCAATACGTTGTCGATTTTTTTCCCCAACATCTAGGACAACTTCTATTTGTGGGATAATTCGTGTATGAACATGCGAGACGATAAAATCTCTCATATCTCGTGTCCTGCGTTTTATGAACTCAATTGCTTGAGATTCTTTATCTTCAGGTAAAACGCTTATTCCGATAGTAGCATGTTTTCCATCTGGTGCAATAGTTACACTTGTAACTGTAATCAAAGACGTTCGATTTGAAATAGTAGCAAGAAATAACGACGCTAATCGCATCATTTCTTTTTTCATTTTATCTTCATGAGTACTTTTCATATATTATTTAATTACGGTAGTAAATATTTCTAATACATCTCCTGAAGCAGGTTTGATATCTGATTCAAGCATAATACCGCATTCTGAATCTTGTGATATTGATGCAACCTCAGAGCGTGCTTGTTGCAATCCTGTAATCGTTCCACGACCCATAGTTTCATCACCACGCATAATTTTTACAACAGTGTTTACTGACACAGGACCTTGATCAACACGACCACCAATGACATGTTTATTTTTATTTGAACTGAAATATTTAAGTATTTTGATACGACCGCTGACTTCGTCTATTGATTTTTTCTCGCGTTTGATTTCTTGTTGTTCTTCGAGCCATTCGACAAGTTTGTAAATAATAGAAAAAGTTTTAATCGTGATAGTTTCATAGTCATTAATGCGTGTTGCTTGTTTATCAATACTTACGTTGAAACCCAGCACAATAGTTGCTGGATCAGAAAGTGCGATAGTAATATCTGATTCATTAATAGTTCCCGTGCCTGTTTTAATAACCTTGAATACGGTTTCGTTGTTGGAGAGTTTATTAATTTCTTGAATGATGGCGTCTTGTGTTCCTGTAACATCAGTTTTAATAACCAAAGGAATCACGGTTACATTTTCTGTATCATAGAGCGTATCAACAGATAATAATGAGGGTTCTTTTATATGTGACAATGCCTCCTCGGCTTCTTTCTTGGTGGTAAATGTTTTAAAGATACTACCGGCTTGAGGAAGTTTTGAAAATCCAATAAGTTGTATAGGATTTGAAAATGTAGCTTCATCTATAGGTTTGCCCAAGAAATTTTCTATGATACGTACGGTGACCAATGCATCACCTGATACCACATATTGTTTTTTTCTCAGTGTTCCATTTTTTATAATTGCTGTAGCAGAAATGCCACGTTTTTCGTCAAGATGAGCTTCAATGATAAATCCTGTTGCGGGCGCATCGGGATTACCCGTCAACTCTTCAAGATCAGCAACGAGTAATAATATTTCTAGAAGATCGTCGATCCCTTGTCCAGTTTTTGAAGATATTTCTGCAACCGTAACATTACCACCATATCCTTCGACATACACTTCCTGAGCCATAAGGTCTTGTTTCACTTGTGTGACATTTGCATTTGGTTTGTCTATTTTTGTAATAGCCACGACAAAGGGAACTTTGTTTTCGCGGATGGTTTTTATAGCTTCAATTGTTTGTGTTTTAACTGAATCTTCTGCTGACACAATAAGTATCGCAATATCGGCAATGCGTGCACCATGAGTACGCATATTGGTAAATGCAGCGTGTCCTGGAGTGTCAATAAAAGTAATTCTACGTTCATTTCCTGATGGATCTTTATGGATTACTTCATATGCTGTGATGTGTTGTGTGATGCCTCCTGCTTCGCCCGCAACGATATTTGATTTACGAATATAATCAAGCAAACTGGATTTTCCATGATCAACATGACCCATAATTGCAACTACAGGAGGACGAACAATTTTTAATTGTGAAGATTGAGTCTGAGACATAGATTATAAAATGTAAGTTTTTATTTTTGCAATTGCGTATGTGCAAGTGATAACGCTTTGCGTTCTTCGTCCATAAGTTCATATTGCGAAGATAATTGTTTTACAGGTTTTGCGAATACACTGACACGTTCTCGTGAATAGAGCGTCGAAATAATAACGCCATCCCCATGTTCATCAATAAATGCTGTAGTAAAACTTTGATTACTTCCTGAACCTTTAAAAGGATTAAATCGTACCGTTGCAACACCACGGACACTGGACGCAATTTTTTTCTCCATAAGTATATGTTTTTGTTCAAGTGCACGAACATGTTTTTTTAATTGATCTGTTTCAGCGCCAAGTACCGTAATCGTGTCTTCTAGTGACGATGCTCCTTTTCCACGCGTTAATTTCTTTAAACGATTTTCCAAAGCGAACACCCAAAATGCGAGAATAAGTGCAATAAAAAAAAGACCACCAAAAACAATATATTCAATTGGAAATGGGATTGTCATAGCGAAAACTATACACTAAGTAAGTCACTTTTGCAAAGCAGAAAACTATCAGTATACTCTATAAGTCAGTGTATATGTTTTGGAAAAAAAACAAAAGAATATATATGGATTATGCGGCGGCAACACCAGTGAGCAAAAATGTTCTACGGGTCATGGAGCCGTATTTGTCAGAAAATTTTCATAATCCTAGTAGTTTGTATCGTGAATCTTTAAAAAGTCGCGAAGCAATTTTTCGTGCCCGAACGGATGTTGCTACTATCCTTGGATGTCAATCACGTAATATTATTTTTACTGCGGGAGGAACTGAATCAAATAATCTTGCAATCAGGGGAGTTTTGCAGAATTATAAAAAAATCTATCCCGGTGTCACACCGCGCGTGATGATAAGTGCGATAGAACATGCTTCGGTGCGTGATGTATGTCTTCACTTGGAAAAGAAACGTGAAATTATTTTAGATATAATTTCTGTAGATACTGATGGTTTTATAAATATGAAACAGATAAAAGAATCATTACATCACAACACTGCGCTTGTTTCTATTGGTTATGCAAACAGTGAAATTGGTGTTATTCAGCCGTTACATGATATTGCAAAAATAATACGACACTATAAAAAAACAACGTATGGCGATCGTGATGTTGTGTATCCTTTATTCCACACCGATGCTATTGCTGCGGCGCCATATCTTGAATTAGATCAAAAAACGATGGGTGTAGATTTGATGTCAGTTTCAGGCGCAAAAATGTACGGTCCTAAAGGTATTGCATTATTATATATGCGTGATGGTATAACTCTTGAACCATTAATATTAGGGGGAGGTCAAGAAGAAGGTATGCGTTCAGGAACTGAAAATGTGCCACTTATTGTTGGTTTTGCACAATCATTTGTAGACGCATCAAAAAATCGTGATACAGAGAAAGAACGACTTACTATTCTGCAAAAACATTTTTTTCAGAGCATTAAAAACCTTGATATTTTTCTCGTGAATAAATATAAATTTTTATCACAAGCAATCACGGTGAATGGATCAGAAGATAATCGATTACCTAATAATGTGAATGTTTCAGTACAAAAACTTTTGGGTGAGCAACTTGTTTTGGAATTTGATGTGCGAGGTATTATGGTTTCGTCGCGTTCAGCATGTGATGTAGGCGATACGGAAGGTTCACATGTTATAGCAGCTCTTCATAATTCTGATGAACATAATGGAAGTGTGCGATTTACTTTTGGAAAAGAAACAATAAAAAAAGATATCGATCATGTGGTGTCAGTTTTCCAACAGATTCTCGAAAAAATGTATAGCACACTCGTGCGTTTTGATGATACACTATAATCCATGAGGTTATTTTCATGGTTGGTGATTATCGCTGGATTTTGCGGTTTGGGAGCTGTATTGTTTTTTGGTGTTGATGCGATTGGCTATCAATATGAAACTATGGCAAAAACAACGTTAGATGCTGTAGGGACTACCTATCAAAATTTAACCAATCGAGTACAAAAATCACAAGAATATTCTGTGGTGCTTGTTGGAGATATGATGCTTGATCGAGGGGTACAATCAAGAGTGTATGCGCAGGGAAACGGTGACTATGCATATCTTTTTAAAAATATTCAATCGGAGTTACAAAATGCTGATATTACATTTGGCAATTTAGAAGGATCGATGTCCGACGTTGGTGCTGATACAGGAAAAGCTTATTCATTTCGTTTTGAACCGGCATCCGCGCAAGGTTTGTCGGGTGCTGGTTTTGATGTTGTATCGCTTGCGAATAATCATATATTGGATTGGGGACGATCATCGCTGTGTGCTACTGTCGGACATTTAGCTGATGCTGGAATTTTTGGTGTGGGAGCGGGTTGTGATAATAATCGTGCAGAGCAAGCGTATATAAAAGAATTACCTAATGGAACACGTGTTGCATTTCTTGCGTTTACAGAATTCTACAAAGAAGGTTATGCACGTTCCGATGCGGCGGGCCTTGCACAGTATACTGAAGAAAATATGATTCAAAAAATTAAAGCTTTAAAACAAGAAGGAGTTGATCTTGTATTCGTATCACTTCACTGGGGGCTAGAATATCATTTGCGTTCCAATGAAGCTCAACAAATTTTAGGACATACGTTAATTGATGCAGGTGCCGATGTTATTGTAGGTCATCACCCACATGTGATACAAGAAGTTGAACGATATAAAGATGGCTGGATTGTATACTCATTAGGAAATTTTATTTTTGATCAAAAATTTTCAGAACAAACTATGAAAGGAATGATCGCTAAAGTTGTTATTTCTGATGGAGTAGTTTCTGATATAGAGACAACCATTATAAAGCTTAATGAAAATTATCAGCCAGCAATAGATGAAGATCAAACGTATACGTACATATCGGGATCAGCCCTTGAAGCTGCTCATGTTAAGTCTCACCAAAAACAATAGTTTTACATACTTTTTGCGTACAGAAAAAACTTGTAAAAATAAATGTCTTAATATATAATGAACAGACATAAATAGGTCTTAAATACTTTATGAGATATAATAACCTTTAGACCATTTTGAAACTTATCACTAATAACTTGTAACTTATTATGATGCCAGCATTCAACAATTTCACTACTAAAGCAAAAGAGGCAATTCGTAAATCACATGAATTGGCTATTGAACGTGGGCAAAATCATGTAAATACATTTCACCTTTTAGCAGCCCTTGTGTTGCAAGAAGAAGGTATAGTGCTTTCACTTCTTGAGAAAATGGAGGTTGATACGACGCTTCTTACAGATTCTATTCTAGAGTCAATTGATGCCCCCGAGACAGGTACTATTGCTTCGCCTTCATATCAAATTTATCTTACTCCTGATCTTGCTCAAGTTATTGAACAATCAGCAAAACAAGCACAAGAAATGGGTGATGAGTTTGTTTCAACAGAACATCTTTTTTTGGCAGTACTTGAAATCCCTGGACAAGCTCAAGAATTACTTTCACGATTTCGTATTAAATCGAAAGATGCAATTCATATTATAAAAGAATTGCGTGAAAGTGGTGTTAAATCTCTTAAAAATGGCAAAAAACAATTTCGCGTATTACTAAAATATACACGAAATCTCACCATGCTTGCGCGCGAAGACAAACTCGATCCCGTGATTGGACGTGATCGTGAGATTATGCGTATTATTCAAATTCTTTCTCGTCGCACAAAAAATAATCCAATACTTATTGGAGAACCGGGCACAGGAAAAACAGCCATCGTTGAAGGACTTGCTATTCGTATGGCAAAAGGTGATGTTCCGGAATCACTTCGCGATAAAGAACTTGTCGTGCTTGACCTTGGACTTCTTCTTGCAGGAACAAAATATCGAGGTGAATTTGAAGATCGTCTGAAAAAAATAATGAAAGAAATTGAACAATCGGACCGCAATGTCATTTTATTCATCGATGAAATTCATACGCTTGTGGGTGCAGGAGCTTCGGAAGGTACGATGGATGCAGCAAATATGTTGAAACCTGCGTTATCACGTGGAGAGCTTCGTGCGATTGGTGCAACGACACTTGGTGAATATCAAAAACATTTTGAAAAAGATCCAGCACTTGCACGACGATTCCAACCGGTGTATGTGGACGAACCAAGTGTTGTGGATGCAGTTGCCATACTTCGTGGATTAAAACATAAATATGAACTCTACCATGGAGTGCGTATTACGGATGATGCAATAATCGCGGCAGTTAATCTTTCTACACGTTATATTACGAATCGTTTTTTGCCTGACAAAGCAGTTGATTTGATTGATGAAGCGGCATCAAGTTTGCGTATTACGCTCGAAAATAAACCTCCACAGCTCGAGGAAGCACATCGCAAAATTATGCGACTTGAAATTGAAAAAGAAGCACTTAAAAAAGAAGCCGAAGAAGGACAAGATAAACAAAAAGCAGGAGATCGCATGAAAGAAATTAATCGTGAAATTGCCGAAATTCAAGAAAAAAATAGCGATTTTGAATTGCGTTGGAAAAACGAAAAAGAATTACTCACAGAAATTCGCGCATTCAAAAAAGAACTTGATGAAGCGCGCGTTGAAGCTGAAAATGCAGAATTGCGAACTGATTTGGGTAAAGTCGCCGAGATTCGTTATGGAAAGATTCCAGCACTTGAAAAGAAGTTAAAAGTGAAAATGGATAAACTGGAACGTAATCAGAAAAAACGACAAGTATTACGCGAAGAAGTTACCGAAGAAGACATTGCAACAGTTGTTGCTCGTTGGACGAATATTCCTGTATCGCGCATGCTCGAGGAAGAACAGCATAAATTGGTTCGTATGGAAGAAGATCTTAAACAACGTGTGAAAGGTCAAGATGAGGCAATTGGCAAGATTTCAGATGCTATACGCCGATCCCGTGTAGGAATTTCAGATCCAAATCGTCCGATTGGTTCGTTTATTTTCCTTGGACCAACAGGTGTTGGAAAAACTGAACTTACCAAAGCACTTACCGAATTTATGTTTAATGATGAAAAAGCGTTGATTCGCGTTGATATGTCTGAATACATGGAAAAACATTCTGTGTCACGACTCATTGGTTCACCTCCAGGATATGTTGGATACGAAGAATCAGGTAAATTTACTGAAGCTGTTCGTCATCGCCCTTATTCAGTGATTTTGTTTGATGAAATTGAAAAAGCACACCCTGATGTATTTAATATATTCTTACAAGTGCTTGATGAAGGGCGACTTACCGATGGTAAAGGACGTGTTGTAAATTTCAAAAATACGATCATTATTATGACGTCAAACATTGGATCTCAGCATATTCAACAAATGCAATCGATTGGATTTTCTAATAACACTGAAAGCGAAGATTATAAAGCAACCAAAGAGAAAGTTATGCAAAGCTTGAAAGATCATTTTCGTCCAGAATTTTTGAATCGCTTGGATGATATTGTGGTATTTGATGTTCTCTCAAGAGAAAACATTAAAGAGATTGTGGTGCAACGATTGCACGAAATTGAAAAACGAGTTGCTGAAAAAGAAATTAAAATTGAAATAACACCTATCGCTATCGATTATCTTGCTGAACATGGATATGATAAACAATATGGTGCGCGACCACTTAATCGTTTGATTCAAAATAAAATTTTGAATCCCGTAGCATCACTGATGATTAAACAAGAATTAGGCAAAGGAGAAATCGCGTATGTTGACGTGAAAGATAAAGAATTAATTATTGTTACTAAAAAACAGGGAACTAAAGCAAAGAAATCAAAATCAATCCCAACGTTTGTTCCATCTCAAAATCTTGGATGAAGATAGAGAGAATAATTTAGAATGAAAAAGCCCGGAATGTTTTTCTTTCCGGGCTTTTTATTTTTAAATAACTATTTAATATAACTTGAAACAATTCTTTCACGAACCGCATCTCTTATTTTTTCAGAGTTATACATTTTTCCAATTCGGAGCGCTTCTTTTATAGGAGTGTCGGGATTAGAAACCTTCTCAAATGCTTTTGCGAAGGCACGCTCGGTCATCTTGGTTACTTTATGGTCACCATAAATATTAACACAGTGATGCAAGTGATTAGTTATAAGAACGAAATCTTTAGTAAAATAATCATCTTCTGTGAGTTTACTAAAAGTTTCTTCTGATATTTCTTTCCAAAGTTTATCAACTTCCTCATATTCATTGCGCCACATAGAAGTTCCAAAACATCCATATCCAGGCTCACTTCCGCGAACACTTTTTGTTGCTACCCAACGATAATTTTCACCAGGCACAAGAACTACCCATAAATCTTTGAGGAGTTCAAGTTTTTTGGATAATTTCTTTGTTGATTTAATTTTTTCCATCACTACCTTGATGGCTTCATGAGTCAGCATACTGAATTCACATTGTAGTGGGTCGTCATCAAGCTCCAAATAAATTTGAATAATTGAGTCATTTGCGAAATATAAATCTTTAAACAAAGGCTTTACGAGCGCTATCCATTTTTCGATTACTTGTCTTTGAATATTTTTATACTCTGTAACTTTTAATACATAGGATTTAATCGCTGGTTTGTTGAGATATTTTTCATATGCATCCCAAATTAAAATATAAGCATCATGACCAGTTTCAAAATTTTTCATTACCCCAAGTAAATCCTGTGTTGCTAAAGTTTTATCAACATTTGAAGAAAAGATTCTTCTTAAAACAATGATTTTAGCGTTCTCAATTCCTATGCCTAAATCTTTTGCAAGTCCTTGTATGTCAGCGTCGTTAAGTGATGTGATTAATTTCATTTTCCTTTATTTATTAAGTTGAATTTTTTTACATTACTACTTTATAAGGGTTTTGTCCATGTCATTTGCAAGAACCGTTCTGCTCCGTAGAAAACATCTCTAAAATAGAATATAAAGGAGACATCTTTCGCAAGGCCTGTCCTTGAAAATCGCTAGGTCTTGCCTAGTGGAGACAAAAGAAGAATCCTTGAAGGTGTATAAATTAAAGAGGAAATAGCTCAAAAAATCGCTCGTAAATTGAGTATAATTATGGTATAATAGCAATATGAAAAACATTGACGAGCTCAGTAAAGAGCGAGCAATTGGGCTTTTTGGAAGCTCTGAAATTAAGAGTTTTGAAATTGGCACGACAAGTGGCTTGCGACAAATTCACAAATATCTTTTTGCTAATTTATATGATTTTGCTGGGAAAATTCGTGAAAAAAATATAAGTAAAGATAATTTTAAATTTGCAAATAATCTGTTTTTGAAAGATATTTTAGCAAAGATAGATACGATGCCTGAAAAAAGTTACGAACAGATTATTGAAAAATATACAGAGATGAATATTGCGCATCCATTTATGGAAGGCAATGGCCGCAGTATGCGTATTTGGCTTGATCTTATTTTAAAAAAGAATTTGAAACAATGTATTGATTGGCAAAAGGTGGACAAGAATGATTATCTAAGTGCGATGATTCGCAGTCATATAAATGATTTGGAAATTCGCGAACTTTTGCGTGGCGCTTTGACGGACAAAATAAATGACCGTGAAGTTTTTATGAAAGGCATCGAGCAATCATATTATTACGAAGAAGCTGATTTTTAGAGATAAAACCAAAGTCCTTTCGCAAGGACCGTCCTTGCGAGTTTAAGTGAGGTTTTACTATGCATACCGTCGGTTTACTATAATTAATGTTAATATGGAGATATGAATGAGTTTATAAACCTCCGCAATCAATATAAACCATCGGACACCAAATTTTGTTTTATCTTCGAATCGCCACCGGCTCACGGCGGGTATTTTTACGATCCTGTTGGAAAAGTCACAGAACTTCTTTTTAGATCACTTATGAAGACACTTTTTGATACGAATTTTGAAACTAAAGAAAGAGGGCTGCGTCATTTTCAAAAAGAAGGGTACTACCTTGTAAATCCAATTTATATTCCTGTAAATAAAGTGTCGGATAAAACTGCTGATGAAATGATTTTAGAGAATTATAATAATTTCACTGATGATTTAATTGAACAAGGACTTCAGAATACTCCATTAATTTTAGTAAAATCTAATACATGGAAATTATTAAAAGATAAACTCAAAGAAGATGGTTTTCAGGTTTTGAATTTTGATGAGATGATTCCTTTTCCTATGCATTATCACTTTGAATCCTTTAAAGAAAAAGTTAAAAGGTATATAAAATAGTATTGAGTTCTAACCCATCAAAAGGGTACAAAAATATCCCTTATGTAATAGGGATATTTTGAGTGTGCGCCGGGATGGATTCGAACCATCGAAGACCGAAGTCAGCAGATTTACAGTCTGCCCTCGTTGACCACTTGAGTACCGACGCATCGCATAAGTATTTTTTAAATACTGTACTAGGGTACATGAAAAATGACTGAATTTCAAGAGTAATAACTTCATCTGCGAAGAATGTATATTTGGGGGCTTGTTTTTTGAATGTACACAGGATATGCTGGTAAAAATTTTGAACTATGAAAAAGGATCTTTTTAAAGCGCATTATGGAGCTCTTGTTAATTTTCATCTTTATGCTTACAAGCGTAGAGAATTAAAACGTGGTCAAAAAGAGTTTGTTTTTTCAAACGAATTTGTTACGATTTGCATTTCGCGCGTTGAATTGCGAGCAAAATTTATCGTTGATATTATTGAGATTCGTTATAAGGAAGTTTGTTTTGAAAATAGCGAAATCACTGAAAAAACAAAGTTTTTAAAAGATGATATCAGTATCTATTTTGTTAATGAAGAACTGCAAAATGTTCAGATTTCTGAAATAACGATACCACGCTGTGAACTTCACCAGCGCTATAGTGATCACGAATATGTTGGGGAAATAAGGAATTTTATTCTTGAAAAGATTGGAATCGTTAAACCCGTGTGGTCTTTTGAAGGATAAAGAAGAAAATGATTATGTATGATAAACGCCTTACTATCAAAGAGGGCGTTTTCATTTGCCTTTTTTATTGCTCTATAGTAGTATACTCAGCGTATGTCACAAGATAACCTCATAAGATTAGTTCATACGCAAAAAGATGCAAAAACGGGTAAAAAGAAGATTACTCATACGTATTGGACGCGCAAAAATCGTAAGAAGCTTGCAAATCATAAAATTAAACTTACAAAATTTAATCCAGTACTCAAAAAGCGAGTTGAGTATACGGAAGCTAAAAAGTAGTCGAAAGACTGCTTTTTTGTTATACTTGCCGGGAACAAATCAAGATAAGGGCGATTAGTTTAGTGGTAGAACATCGGTCTCCAAAACCGATGGTGGGGGTTCGATTCCCTCATCGCCCGCAAAGTATGAAAAATGAAAATGATCAAATTAGAAATACGAGTGGTGAAGAAAAAATATTACCACGTAATAAAGAAACATATCGTTTTGAACTTTCAGATGAAACAATAAAATATCTCAAACAAGCAAAATTAGACCTATTTGAACTTCAGAAAATTGCTCCATGTATAAAAGGGTTTACATTTTTTGGATCAAGAATCGTAAAGGGTGAAACAGAAAAATCAGATCTTGATTATATTATATTTTACGATGAAGAAGAGTATAGGGTTCAAGATTATAGTCACCTACCCAGTATCTATAATATATATAATGAATGGAGAGAGCTTGATAAAAGATTAACCTTTAATGAATGGCTTGTTATGGTTAATAATAAATCTCAATGTAAAGTTCCATATGGTGTTGGAGCTGCAATTAACGTTTCGAGTGATGGAATTAAAAATAATGTCGCTGGATTTATAAGAGAAATAGAGAAATATCCAAAAGATAAACTGGGTGGTTATTCATGGAGTATCGTTTCAACATTTTTTCTTGGTGTTGGAGATGAAATTGAAAAAATCAGATATGAAATATTATCTCGTATTGAAAGAGAAAAGAATGGTGAAGCTATATTCCAGGCTGTCATGGAAAAACTTTCATCGGTTGAACGCACAATGGCAACAAAAAAACGCCCTGGGTTAACAGATTATATTGGTTATCCAAAAACAATCGCTGAAGCAAAGAAGTACTTTCTCAAGAAAACCACTGAAATATAAAAAAGATTATGCTATTATAAACTAACGCGTTTTTAACCTTATTCATTAATCAAAAATATTATGAACAGTAAATTAAATACATTTCTTCTCATTATCGTTATTATTCTTCTTGCAATAGGAATTTTTATTAAAAAAGATGATTCAAAAAATATTGATGATAACTCTCAAGTAGCTTCCGAACAAATAAATAAAGAAAGTGATACAACAAGTGCTGATGAAATGGGTGCTGAGCTAACGCTAGTGTCACAAGAACGAATGGCGGAAGATCCTCATGTGCAATCTGCTGTAAGCGGAGCTATTTCAATGCCAGCTAATTTCGCAGGACATTACGTGATTGTGTATGTAGGTTGTGGTACAAGCTGTGCGTCTCCGGCGATCTATGATAAAAATACGGGTTCATTATATTCTATCGATGCATCAGTACTTGCTGGCGCAGCGACAAACGATGGTATGGTTACCATCAATAGCTCTGTTGATAGTGATATATTTACTATTCCAAAATATAATGTCGGAGGAACATACGGTGCGCGATATCGACTTGTAGGTACAAATTTAATTGAAGTTTAGTAATTTAATATTTAGTTATTAAAACCCGGAGGTTAATCCAGATTTCTTTATATATTGACAAGTTGTTATATAAGTTATATTGTAATGAAAACTAATAACTTGAAATATGGGACAAACAATAAAATGCGCTCGGCAAATCCTATTGCCAGCAGTTAAAGAGTTCACCGTTGGTGAATTTTATATTAATAATCCTGATATTGATATTTCGGATGAGCTTTTTCAGAAAAATATTTTTGAGAAAATAAAAAATGAAAAGCTCTCATTAAGAGTATCTGAGCTTTGGCAAAACGAAATCAAAGGGTATGACTCTGACTATGAGCTTCAAAAAAGTTTTGGACACAAGTCTATAATACCAATAAGAAAATTCATGTGTCAGCTAAAAGCTCTCATAGAACTTGACTTAGACGCTCTTATGGAAAGCAAGCCTGGGGTTTTTAAAAAACCGCATGTTGATAATATTTTCCATGTTGATATTTCTGAACTTGGTGGACAAGAAAAAATAGTGAGGATTTGGGTGAATTGCACTAATTCATGGAAGTATAGAATATATTCATGGCCTTTAAGTGCTAATATTGATTGGTGTAATAAGGATGAATGCGAATATTTTTTCTCTTAACCCGCTTCGGTTTCTTGAATAATAATATTTAAATAAATAAAGAAAGGATCGTTTTAATAGCGGTCCTTTAATTTTTATTCAAATATTTCTTAAACCACGTACGTTGGCGTTTGGCATATTGCCAGATTTTGTGTTTGAGCGTTTCAATCATTTCATCGCGCGATATTTTATTTTGCAAGAATTCAGCAATATATCGATATTCAAGTCCAAAATTTTCTAGTCGTTCCCAAGATATACCATTGTCATGAAGATTTTCTACTTCATTAATCATACCTTGGTCGAGGCGAGAGAGGAGTCGTTTTTCTATTCGTGATCGTAATTCGTCATCATCTCTATCAATATATTTTATTTCAAATTCATATGGACTTTCGCTGGTTGCAGTTTTTGGAACATGCCCAAGCGCATCGATGATTTCAAGCGCGCGAACGAGCCTCCGCTTATTATATAGATCAATTGTCGCTGCACGATCAGGATCTAATTCAACTATTCGCGCGAATAGTTGACTAATATCGAGGGATTCAAGTTCTGTGCGGAGTGCAGGATTTGGTGGGACATGAGGAAATGAAATATTATCTATGACGGCTTGGATAAAGAATCCGGTTCCTCCGCACAGAATAGGAGTTTTTCCACGAGCAATAATTTCAACTATTTTTTCATCAGCTAGTTTTTTATATTCTTCAACAGAAAAATCTTCTTCAGGGTTTTTAATATCTAAAAGATGATGAGGAATGCCTTGCATTTCCTCTACGGTTATTTTGCCCGTACCTAAATCCATACCACGATATATTTGTCGTGAATCAGCAGAAATAACCTCGCCACCAGCCGGTAAAATTTTCATGGCAAGTTGTACAGCATAATCTGATTTTCCTGTAGCTGTTGGACCACATACGATGATGACTTTTGGTTTTAATTTTTCCATAAACTAGGGGTACTGTAGCATACTTTACAAACTTTGGGCGACACGTATACTGATCAAAAACATTCTTATGAAAAAAATCTTTAATATTGCAATTATTGCCTCTGGAAACGGAACAAATGCACAATCTATCATAAACGCTTGCGGCAGTGGAATTCTTGCAACCTTTGCTAGGGTTGTAGTAATTGTTTCAAATAATAGCAGAGCAGGTGTTGTAAAGCGCGCCATAGCACATGAAATACCTTTTTATCACGTAAGTGAAAAAAAGTATGGAATAAATATGGATAGAATTCTCGTCAGTATATTGCAAGAAGAGGAAGTTGATCTTGTGCTTCTTGCCGGCTATATGAAAAAAATAAACAAGAGAGTCATCAGACAATTTCCTGATAGTATTCTCAATATCCATCCAGCACTTTTACCAAAACACGGTGGCAAAGGAATGTATGGACTGAAAGTTCATGAATCTGTCATAGCCGCGAAAGATACTTTGACTGGTGTCACCGTTCACCTAGTAAACGAAGAATATGATGCCGGGGATATTGTCGAACAGATACAAGTACCTGTTCATGAAAATGAAACTGCGGAGGAACTACAAAAACGTGTTCTGATATACGAACATGTAGTGTATCCAGATGCTGTGCTAAAACTCATAAAAGAAAGAAGTTCGTAATGAGCTTCTACTATAAAGAAAAAGAGCCCCGAATAAATATTCGAGGCTCTTTTATTTTGTATAGGTGCTTATTACCCGTTTTGCATTTCTATGTGATATACCACATTACAAAATGCAAGAGAACATATTAATATGAGAGTACATATACTTATTATTTGTGCACCAAGTGCGAGACTATAAAGCATAATCATAACAAGACCTAAATAAGTAAATACTAACCACATAGGTGGGACGATAATATCATCAGACATTGCGATAAAGCCAAATTTAAAGTAATCATCTCTTATATCCTCATCATCAGGTGAAACTTTTGAAAAAAGGTACAAGGAATTTCGGTTATGTTCGTCTATATTCGAGCAAAGGTATTTTTTATTCATGATTTCAAGGATTATATTTGTGTCTCTATTGTACCAAGTTAGAACCTATTTTCAAAACAAAGTGAGGTAATGAATGTGGCACGCTCCGAGAATGTGGTGATGTGAAATGTAATCGTACGCTCCACGACGAATTCCGTCACGGCTCAGCATCCGCTCCAGAACACGCTGGGAGCGTGTTCCTCCGCTTCTGCTGTTCCGTTCCGCCCTCGCCCGCCACCACGCATTCTATTTTGATTTGGCGGGGGTTTTCTCTTTTTTGATTTTGTATGGTGGTGGCGGGCGAGGGACGGGTTTCTCCAAAGGAGAAACTGACGGAATTCTAGTGCCAATTCGGTGGACTCGGTTTTGCCAAACTATTTTCTGGGGATTTGGATT
>Ga0172368_10000767_pt1 | contig 45518 bp, 51 predicted proteins | sample Lak11m_FD_114540 | JGI IMG/M metagenome (GOLD analysis project Ga0172368, IMG submission 114540) | Freshwater microbial communities from Kabuno Bay, South-Kivu, Congo - kab_022012_11m | ecosystem: Environmental > Aquatic > Freshwater > Lake | place: Democratic Republic of the Congo: South-Kivu... | reverse complement strand
GTTCACCATGCTTCACACAGGGAAGGTCCCGTTTTTTCCATATGGTTGGAATGTTGAGAACATGTGGGGAATCAGTGTACTTTGGATTGTCGGATTTATACTTCTATATCAATGGTTTTTTGGTCGTAAAACCTTCAAGAATGTACAAACTTACGTTGTAATCGGTTTGTGGTGTTTGCTTCTTGTTTTTGAACAGAAAAATTTTATGCGACCGGTACTCGGGAGACAATTTATGCACTTAATTGTGTTGTTATGCGTGCTGTATATTCATGCACTGCATGAGATTTTAATACGCATTGGTTTGTCAAAACGTTTGGTGTCTCTCTATATCATGGGTATCTTATGCGGACTTGTTTTTGTTAAACAACAAACATCATATTATTATTATGACAATAGCATGTTTGAACGAATATTCCGACTGCATTGGATAAATCTAATGTTTAACGAATCTTTCATGAAACAAGCAAAACAGTGTGTAAAGGGTAATATGGATGATCTTTTGTATGAATTTTCGAAGGATACTAATCCTGTTTTAGTATGGTTCAGAAACCAATCAGGAACACAAACAAGTATTTTCAGCTATCCAGCTGACCCCATGTTTTATCTTATGATTGGACAGAAACCACCCCCATTTTTTAATGGATATGACGCATCACCAAAATCAGCTCAGGAGAGAAACATTGAATATATAGAAACAAACGATATACAGTATTTTGTGTACAATTTGGACGGTCCGGAGGTGGATGGTGTTCCAAACATACTTCGTGATAACACCGAGATAAAATATCTGTTAACTCGTTTTACTCCAATTCACCGTATTGGAAATTTTATTATCTTCAAGAAATCTAAAGTTCCAGCTGACGGGGTGAGTGCGTTATATGCATGGCAAGGCGGCGAAGAAATTCGCGATATGTTGATGAAAGTATCGCTTGGAGTTATCCCAAAAACAGAAGGAACTAAAGTTGGAATGCTTTCAGCCGTTGTAAACGACAATTCTGTTAGTGAACAATTTTTTACGAATAAGCAGAATTTGCTTCAAAATGGACCTCAATCATCAAAAGATTTGGCCCTTCTTATTTCCATGAGATCCTCCATGATTAAATCTCCAGAAACCATTACATTGATCTTGGAATCGGAAGATGGATTGACATCATCGGTAACTTACGTTCCGTGTATTTATCCTGCTTTTTGTTTTATTCATTTTGACCGCTTACCACATTATTTTGCGGCGCGAACAGTTCGTTCTATCTATACAAATGACCATGTTGAGGGATTATACCGCTTAATCAATTTAAATCCAGATCAACAAGTGTTTTGGTGATATATTACAGGGATTGACGTGCAGACTTCACTTCCGTATAATAGACCTTTGTAATGAGGAAATAGATTCACGCTTGGTGTTTCAGGGATAGCCCCGCACACTGGCGGGGATTTTTTTCGCTCATTTTAGATGGTTTGCTCATTAACATATTTGCAAGCAGTAAATATTTACTTGGTGAATTAAATGGTGATAGGAAATTTTTTTGAGAGTTTGATCCTGGCTCAGGATGAACGCTGGCGGTGTGCCTTAAGCATGCAAGTCGAACGGAGAGATGGGTTTCGCAAGAAATCTGTCAATCAGTGGCGGACGGGTGAGTATAAGCAGGGAACGCACCCAGAACTATCGCATAGCTCGTCGAAAGACGGGGTAATACGGTATGTGATCGCAAGATTAAAGTCGCAAGACGGTTCTGGAACGGCCCTGTTCCCATCAGCTAGTTGGTAGGGTAATGGCCTACCAAGGCGACGACGGGTAGGGGGTGTGAGAGCACGACCCCCCACAATGGCACTGAGACACGGGCCATACATCTACGGATGGCAGCAACTGGGAATCTTCGGCAATGGGCGAAAGCCTGACCGAGCGACACCGCGTGAGGGATGAAGTATTTCGGTATGTAAACCTCTTTTATATGGCCGTCGAGGCTATAAGAATAAGCACCTACAAACTACGTGCCAGCAGTCGCGGTAATACGTAGGGTGCAAGCGTTATCCGGATTCACTGGGCGTAAAGAGTCGTGTAGGTGGTAGACCGCATCGCACTTGAAAGCCCGAGGCTTAACCTCGGCGTTGGGTGCGAGATGGGTATACTCGAGGGTGAGAGAGGAAAGGGGAACTCATGGTGGAGCAGTGAAATGCGTTGAGATCATGAGGAACACCAAAGGCGAAGGCACCTTTCTGGGTCATTCCTGACACTGAGACACGAAAGCTAGAGGAGAGAAGCAGATTAGAGACCTGCGTATTTCTAGCCCTAAACGCATGCCTGCTAGTTACTCCGCGTAAGTGGAGCGACGTAAGCTAACGCGTTAAGCAGGCCGCCTGGGGAGTACGATCGCAAGATTAAAACTCAAAGGAATTGACGGGGACCCGCACAACCGGTGGAGCGTGTGGTTCAATTCGAGACAAAGCGAAAAACCTTACCAAGTTTTGACATGCTACCGTTTTAACCCGCTGGAAACAGTGGGCTATCCGCAAGGATGGTAGCACAGCTGCTGCATGGCTGTCGTCAGCTCGTGCCGTGGGGTGTTCCATTAAGTTGGAGAACGAGCGCAACCCGTATCCGATGTTACAAGTGTCATCGGAGACTGCCCTGGTTTTTTCCAGGGAGGAAGGAACGGACGACGTCAAGTCAGCACGGCGCTTATAACTTGGGTAACACACACCCTACAATGGCGAATAACAATGGGACGCTAGACGGTAACGTTAAGCAAATCCCCACTAAATTTCGCCTCAGTTCAGATTGAGGTCTGCAACCCGACCTCATGAAGTCGGAATCGGTAGTAATCGCGAATCAGAAGGTCGCGGTGAATACGTTCTCGGGTCTTGTACACACCGCCCGTCAAGCCAACAAAGTTGGAGGCGGCCGAAGAGCCCCGCAAGGGGAGCTAAGCCGAATTCAGCGATGGGGACTAAGTCGTAACAAGGTATCCCTAGCCGAAGCTGGGGATGGATCACCTCCTTTCTAATTAAAAAACCGAAGATGCAAAGCATGCATGTCCAATTTATTGGTCCAATACATGATGAGTTTCGATAGGTTTTGACACGCGTTTCGAGAGAACGCGTATTGTATTAAAACTATTCCTCGAGCGGAATAGTTCTCTCAAAACCCATGTTCCTGTCACCATTTAGAGCATCAAGTAGATACAATCCCGCAATAAGTTTGCGGGATTTTTTGTGTTGGCTCTGTCTTGTGAGGATGAGAAAGTTATTCTATATTTTAGATGAAAAATAATAATATAAGCTCGCCATAAAAAGTTATAAAGAAAACTGTGTCGACGAAATGCATACAATGAAGAAATTTTGTCGTAAGGTCTGTGGGAAAACATTTTTCATATGACACCTACCATCATATGAAATTGTTTGATACTTATCCATAGAGTAGAAGAAATATCTAGAGTGAGATGATACAATAGGGGAGTATTCAGGCGCGGTGGCGAAGTGGAAACGCGGGAGTCTGCAAAACTTCTACGCAAGGGTTCGATTCCCTTCCGCGCCTCATTGTTATTGATACTTTAGGTTAAATATTAGATAATTGGACAATTATACCGCGCGCTTAGTTCATCGGTAGAACGCTTTCCTGATAAGAAAGAGGTGCATGGTCCGACTCCATGAGCGCGCACCCATGATTTTATCCGACCGGGATATCAAAAAGGCATTGAAAGAAAAACGGATTGTCATTGATCCGTCCCCAGATCTATCTGTTCAACTTGGTTCGTGTTCGATTGACCTCCGGCTTGGAAAGAAATTCCGTGTGTTTAACCACAGTAAAATTGCCCTTATTGACCCCCAAAATCCGTGTCCGACTGAAGATTTAATGACAGAAATCTCCGTAGCAAGTGGCGAGCCATTTATATTGCAGCCTGGTGATTTTGTGCTTGCAACCACCATGGAAACAATGACAATCCCAGATAATTTACTTGCTCGTCTTGAGGGAAGGTCTAGCCTCGGAAGGCTCGGGATTGTTGTCCATTCGACAGCGTCCGTATTTGATCCCGGGTGGCATGGGGTTGCGGTATTGGAGCTGGGAAACCTGGGGCGTATGCCTGTAGCTTTGTACGCAGGCATGCGGATTTGCTCATTTACCTTTGAAGAATTGTCCAGTCCCGTTGATGAGCCCTATTTGAAGCGAAAAAATGCAAAGTACAAGCATCAGGATGCGCCGCTTGCAAGTAAAATTAGCGAAGAGCGCGTCAGTAAAGGATAATTTGACTTCAGGCAAAAAAGACGTATAATCATGGTCCTGTCAAAAAAGGAGGAAAGTATGCCACCAGTAGTTGAATTTTCAAATGGTACAAAATTATCTATAGTTGGACGTATAACCGTGAATCTCGCCAATGGAATCAACGATTCGTTTGCAGGAGATACAGACCTATTTCTTCCAGGAACAACACCAGCAAATAAAGTTAATACATTGTTAGCTCAATCTGGTGAAATTAAACGGGTAACACTTGCGGAAGGTGAGTCTCCATCAGACCTTATTGTTGATTCAGAAGAGAGTAGAGGTGCTGATATCCCTAAGGGTGAGGTTGTTGTTCATACGGGTTAATTATTTTACTGTCACACTTTTGGCAAGATTTCTTGGTTTATCTGGGTCCAATCCTTTCCCTTTTGTAATCGCAAGAGCGAGGAGTTGTCCCACGACAATAGTTGGTATGATAGTTGCGGGTCCGCAGTCTTTGACTTCGATATAGTGATCAAATACTTCATGATTTTCTGACGCAAGACCGATGATGATTGCTCCCCTGGCTTTCAGCTCCATTGCTGCTGCGATATTAGCGCCATGCGTTTCATCATTTGGTGCAATAACGATGCAGGGCGTGCCTTTTTCAACAAGTGCGAGTGTCCCATGTTTCAGTTCTCCTGCTGCAAGTCCTTCTGCGTGTATATAACTGATCTCCTTAATTTTCATGGCAATCTCAAGAGCTGCTGGATATGAAAGTCCTCGGCCGACGATAAATATGTGTTCCTTTTTCAAGAGACGTGAAGCGATATCTGAAATCGTATTTTTCTTTGCAATTATTCTTCGTGTCTCAAGCGCAGCCCCTGAAAGGCTGACTTCCCCTTCTTTTTGTTTGTCAGCGAGACAGTAGGAGAGCGAAATGAGATGGGAGAGTTTCGCTACGAGATCTTTGGTTGAAGCAACTGATATTTCAGGCCCTGCACCGCAGGGGATGGTAAGGTCGGAAATTCGTGAGAGTGTTGATCCTTCAACATTAACAATGCTTCCGATTGTCGCCCCTTTTTCTTTAGCTCGTTTTACTGCATCAATGATGTCCATGGTTTCCCCTGATTGGGAAAGTGCGATGACAAGGGACGTATCTTTGATGAAGTCTTCCTGGAATGTGAATTCACTTGCGACTGTTGCGTTGATATGCCGTTTGGCAATGGTTGAAAACAGGTACGTACCAGAAAGACATGCATAATATGCGCTTCCGCAACCGATGAAATAGGTGCCACGTGCTTTTTTGATTGCTATCGCGAGACTCGTTATGTTGGTTTGGTCATTTGCGATTTTCTGGATTATTTCGGGTTGTTCTGATATTTCTTTTTCCATGAAAGTATCAAATCCGGATTTTGTTGCAGCAGTTTGAGTCCAAGTGAGAACTGTTGGGATTACGTTTTTTTTTGTATTTGACTCTATATTGATGATGTCTGTATTCGTACTAGTGAGGATTGCCATCTCATTATCTTCAAGAAAATGGACACGTTTGGTGTAAGGAAGAAGCCCTGCCGCGTCACTTGCTATAAATTGTTCGTTGTCACTGTATCCTACGACAAGTGGCGATCCGTTTCGGATGGAAACGATTTCCTGTGATTTGGTGTGGATAGCAACAAACGCATTGGAACCAGTACATGCAAGAAATGCTTGACGCACTGCTTCAGAGAAAGGAAGCGTTTTCATTAGTTCTTCAATCATGTGGACAGCAACTTCGCTATCTGTTTCCGAGATGAAGGTGTGGGATTTTGAAAGTCGTTTCTTCAGCGTATCATAATTTTCAATGATGCCGTTATGGATGAGGGCGATTTGTTTTGTACAATCCAAGTGCGGGTGTGCATTTTCCTTTGTCACTCCTCCGTGTGTGGCCCATCGCGTATGGGCAATGGCAAGGGAGCTTAATGGGGGACTTTGAAGTTTTGCTTCTTTTATTTTCCCAACCTGTTTCTGGACAAAGATGGAATTTTTTGAGATTGCAGCTACGCCCCAACTGTCATATCCTCGGTATTCAAGTGTTTTGATACCTTCAAATACAACGGTACTTGCATCTGTCCGTTTTCCGATGTAACCGAAGATTCCACACATTTGATAACTATACGAAAACAAAGAAGATATTGTCAAATATCCTTGACAAGAGTTAAAAGATAGAATTAAATGGTTATAGATAAATTATTTATGATATATTCTTCATCAAATCACTCAAAACCGTTCACACTTGTTCTCGGAATCGCTTTCACCATACTAACCCTCACTGTTTTAGGGTTTGCGTTGATGAATGGGGGATTGGATTTTAGGAGCAGGGCTGCAATCACGACAACATATAGATGCGTATTAGCAGGAGAAGGCTTGTGTACAGGTGCTGGAATGTCCCTTGTAAACAATGTTTATTGTGGAAGTACTTGTAGTCGTCCCTTAAATGAGTGTTGTAAGAAAAGTGTTACTGATGTTACTCCTACGCCAAGGCCTGGAACACCTACTGTTACACGAACTCCAACACCAAGGCCTGGAACACCTACTGTTACACGAACTCCAACACCAAGGTCTGGAACAGGAACACCAACAAGAAGCCCGTCTTTAACAACACCGTATTGTTCAGGTGCCATGCTTAATTGCGTGTGTGGTTGCAACCCAACTACAAGTGGAGGAATTTGTAAAGTCTGTCCAACTCCCACCAGAGTCGTTCCAACGTCAACGCCTGTAGCGCGAACGCCAACACCAACCAAAATTCCTCCAACTCCAACTCCAACACCAAGAACATATAACTATCTGTAATATGAGAGATTCTCTTATAGCTTCTGCCCATTGTTGGTGATATAACCAGACTTGTGAAGAAAAAAAAATATCAATATATATCTATCATGGGCACGATGGGAAGTGGGAAAACAACCGCCGCCCGCATTCTCGCAAAGGCACTGAAGTTTCAATTGCTTGAGGAAAATTTCGGAGAAAATGCATTTCTTCCCAGGTTTTATGCGGACATGAAGCGGTGGGCATTCCATTCGCAGACATTCTTTCTCATGGAAAAGATTACTCAGATGCTTGAGACCCGAAGCCTTTTAGAAAGAAAATCCATTATTCAAGATACCCCCATTCAACAGGATGCGTTTTCGTATGCCAAGGCACAGCATGTGCTTGGGAATATTGATGATGCGGAATGGAAGTTGTATCAGAAGATCTATCATGCGTTTGAGCCGCAATTTCCAAAACCTAATCTGATTGTATTTTTGGATACGAGTGTTGAAGAAGTGGAGAAACGTATAGACGCACGGGGTCGGGGGTATGAACAAAAGATTCCGCAAAGCTATTTAGAACTACTTGATATGCTGAATCATAAATGGCTTGTGGAGCAGAAAGAAATTCCGGTCTTGACTATTCAAACGGATGATTTACCCATCGTCCGTTCTAAAAAGGCCCAGGATTTACTTATTTCCCAGGTGAAAAAGAAATTACATGTGCTAGTATAACTATATGAATGTATATTTTACTGCAGCTACCTCAGTTGATGGAGAATGGAGACGGTATAAAGCCATTCTTTCGGCAATTAAAAAGCTTAAGCATACTATTTCCTCAGGTGAGCAGATTATTTCCCCTGAGCTCTTGAAAGAAGACGCAAAGCTTACTGCTGAGGAGATTTTCCAACGGGAAAAATCCCGTATTGACGCCTCAGACTGCGTGATTGCGGAGGTGACAAGTCCATCAAGTGGAGTAGGTGGGGAGATTGTCTATGCACTTGTTCATAATAAGCCAGTGGTCGCGCTTTTTTATAAAGAAGCGGAAAACAATCTGTCTCCCATGATTGCAGGAAATCCGTCAGACCATCTGTACCTTGAACATTATGAAGACGACAACATCGGTCTTAAACTGAAGCATTTCTTTGACGAGGTAAAGACGCTCCAAAAAAGAAAAGGAAAACTCATTGTCATTGATGGAGGTGATGGGTCGGGGAAAGCGACACAGTCTGCACTTCTCAAAGCGTATCTGGAAAAACATGGAAAAATGGTTAAATATATGGATTTCCCCAGGTATTACAGTTCGTTTCATGGACAAGTTGTCGGTCGATTTCTGACTGGTGAATTTGGCTCACTTGATGCAGTTTCCCCTTATTTAGCAGCTCTTGCGTATGCTTTGGACCGAGCGTCGGCAAAAGAGGAGATGGACGAGTGTTTGACGCATGGGGGGATACTCCTGTCTAATCGGTATGCCACATCTTCAATGGCACATCAGGCTGCAAAATTACCTGAGGTGAAACGTAAGGAGTTCATTTCATGGCTTGATGAGATGGAGTATAAAGTGCATAAAATTCCCAGAGAAGATATTGTTATATATCTTTATGTACCGTGGAAAATTGGGTATGAATTGACGGTAGAAAAATCTAATCGCAAATATTCAAGCGGGAAGCTAGATATTGCGGAAAAAGATATAAAGCACAGAATTGAATCTGAATCGATGTACCTGAGGCTTGCTCAAGAAAGAAAGAATTGGATAAAAATTGATTGTGTGAACGCCCAAGGAATACTTCTGTCCAAAGAGGATATTCATGAAAAGATCATCCACAGCCTTACGGAAAAACACATTATCTAAACGATTTCAAAAAAGAAAACGTACGGGTATTGCTGGGCCCAAGGCACACTCCTTGAATATCATGATGGTTTCATGTATACTTACACCTATTACACACGCTTGCAATATGTGTCTTCTCTAGTCATAAGACTGGTTGGCAAGCGGAGGATTTAAGAAGATACGCGATTGTTTTTATTTTATAAAGCACCAGCGTATTGGTGCTTTTTTGTTAAAAAAGGAGTTGTATGAAAGATATAACGTTACAGGATCTACTTGAAGCAGGTTGCCATTTCGGCCATAAATCTGAAAGGTGGCACCCAAAGGCATCTCAGTTTATCTATACCAAAAAAGACGGCATTCATATTATTGACCTAGCAAAGACCAAAATTGGCCTTGACGAAGCAGTTGCATTTGTCAAAGAATTGGTCGCAGGAGGAAGCGAGCTTTTATTTGTCGCAACTAAACGGCAGGCAAAGGGGATTGTCAAAGAAGAAGCGCTTCGCGTAAAGACTCCGTATATGACCGAACGTTGGATTGGTGGATTTTTGACCAATTGGGACGGTATCCATAAAAATATCCAAAAAATAAATAGATTGACTGATGAGGAAGTGAGTGGGGCATGGAAAAAGTTTCCGAAGCACGAACAAATGAAACTTTCCCGGTATTTAAGCAGACTCAAGGTATTTTATGGTGGAGTGCTTACGATGAATGTGCCTCCACAGGCACTGTTTATTGTGGATGTGAAAAAAGAAATCTCAGCGGTCCGTGAAGGGCTTCGCTGTGGAATTCCCATTATTGCCATTGTTGATACCAATTCAGACCCAACAGGCGTAACACATGTAATTCCAGCAAATGATGATGCGGTTGGTTCAATTACGATCATCACCAAAGCAATAGCTGCAGCATATGAAGAGGGAAAAGCAACAGCTACAAAGATTGCTGAGGATGTTGAGAAGCAAAAAGCCAAAGAGGCAGCCAAAAAAGAACCAGCAAAAAAAGGTGACGTTCTTGAAGAAATTAAGAGAGAGGAAGAACGGTTGAGTAAAACAAAGATCCGTTCTACAGAACCTGGTGCAAAAAAGGAAGAAAAGAAATAATATATAGTGAGAGGAGTATTTATGACTATTGCATTAGATTTAATTAAAAAACTACGGGGTGAAACCCAGGCAGGCGTGTCTGATTGTAGACAAGCCCTTGAAGATGCCAAGGGTGATTACGAGAAGGCAAAGAAACTTCTTGTTGAGCGTGGAGTTGAGAAGGCGTCGAAAAAAGAAGATAGGGAAACAGCAATGGGCATTATTGAATCCTACGTCCATGCAAACGGCAAAGTCGGGGTGCTTGTTGAGCTTCGGTGCGAAACGGATTTTGTGGCACGGAATGAAGAATTCAAAAAGCTGGCACATGAACTTGCCCTTCAGATAGCGGCCATGGAACCGAAAAACGTAGAAGATCTTCTAAAAAGTCCATATATACGCGATGCGAAAATGAGCATGCAGGATCTTGTGAAACTTACGATTGCTAAAATCGGGGAAAATATTACGATTGCCAAGTTTACTCGCATGCAGCTCGGTGTGTAAGCCTATAGTTGAAATAATAGCTGATCCTCGCATTATGCCAGGATATTTGTACGCAGAATAACTCGTATTGTATTTTCCGCACCTAGACTTCCTCCGAACCGTATGGCATATTCAACTGACATGAGTTGTGTCGACACCAGTTGAGTGGCTATTTGTTTCGGAGGATTTTATTATTTATTCTTCTTGACTCCCCATTGCAATTTCCCGTAGTATAAGGTCACTATGATAGACATCATTCTTTCCCAAACCAAAGAAAAAATGAGAAAAGCGATTGAAGTGACTCGTACGGATTTATCTTCCATCCGTTCAGGCCGTGCCACATCATCTCTTGTTGAAAACATTGTTATTACGGCATATGAAGGAACGCAGAAACTTCGCGTGATGGAAATGGCAACAATTGGAGTTCCTGATGCCAAAACTATTGTCATTACGCCCTATGACCCGACAACACGGGAAGATTTGATCAAAGGCATCCAGGCAGGAAGCGCGAATTTAAACCCAGTTTCCGATGGTGATGTGCTTCGTATTACCGTTCCTCTGATGAGTCAGGAGCAGAGGGAAGAATATATTAAGCTTGCACATACGAAGCTTGAGGGTGGAAGGATTATGATCAGGCAGGTTCGTCAGGAAGCAATGAAAGACCTGAAACGGGAACTTGGGGATAATATTATTTCTGAAGATCAGGAAAAAGTTGGGGAAAAGAAAGTGCAGGAGATTACCGACGAGATGATTGGCGAAATTGACGGGATTGGAGATCGCAAAGAACAGGAATTACTGCAAGTGTAATTCGTATATTGTTATTATGCTGCTCACTATTACTGTATTTATCCTCATTCTCAGTATCCTTGTATTTGTCCATGAACTCGGTCATTTTACGGTCGCCCGACTTTTTGGAGTGCATGTTGAGGAGTTTGGATTTGGTCTTCCACCACGGTTATTTGGGAAAAAAATTCATGGAACTATCTATTCGGTAAACGCTCTTCCCATCGGTGGATTTGTGAAGCTTGCTGGGGAAGATGCTGAAGACATAGATCGCGAGAAACACGGGGTGAAATCCAAAGAGTCCAGAAGTCACTATTTTTGGGCAAAATCCAAAAAGGAACGTATTGCCATACTTCTTGCTGGCGTTACCATGAATTTTGTTCTTGCTATTGGCATAACCGGGTTTCTTTTATCCCGGGGTATTATTGAGCCGACAGACCGTGTGCGGGTGGAAAAAGTTGTTTTGGAAAGTCCCGCTGAAAAAGCAGGGCTTCTCAAAGGAGATGTCATCAAAATTATTACTGTTACAACAAACGGGAAGAAAGAGGAAATACGACCGACAAAGCCTAAGAAGGTTGTGGGGACAGTAAACATGCACAAGGGCCAGACCGTTGTTTTTACAATTGAAAGAAGCGGTAAGATGCTGACGCTTTCCATGATTCCCCGGGTTAATCCGCCAGCTGGACAAGGAGCGCTAGGATTACTTCTTAATAATTATGAACGTCATGTGTATCCTCTTCGGGAAATTCCATGGAAGTCTGTTGAAGTGACATTCCAGCGTGCATACCAGATGCTTTGGTCTATGGGTGACTTGCTTGTTCGACTGGTTACCGGTAAAACCGTCAAGTCAGAGGAAGTTTCAGGACCGGTTGGTATCGCAAAAGTGGTCGGTGATTCTATGAAATATGGATGGGAAGCAGTACTTGAGATTGTCAGCATATTGTCATTGAATTTAGCAATACTCAATGTGTTGCCGTTTCCAGCACTTGATGGGGGACGGATCTTGTTTGTCATTCTCGAGAAGTTAGGAAAAAAAGCGCGGCCGCAACTTGAACGTATGATCCATCAGATTGGCATGATGTTTCTTTTGGGACTTCTTCTTCTTATAACGGTGAACGATATCCTACGGATCGTCCGCGGATGATTTTTTCTGCATTTCGTCGTATACTAGCGCGATATGACAATTGAAGTAAGCCGGTATGACGAGACAAAGGAACGGTATGTACGAAATCGTTCCTTAACCCCGGGGAAAACAATGCGGGGATTTACCATGGATGGAACAGCTGTTGTTGCAACAAGCTTAATTGAAGGATTCTCCTACGAAACAGGAGAAGAGGAACATGTGATTCCTAGCGGGAATTTTGTAACACTGTATCGGAATCTATCAAGAAGCAGAAAAGTTGAATTCAGATTAGAGGCAAGATAAGAAAAGTTCCATTTTTTCCCTACGTACGTTTGTGTATAATACCTATATATGGCATTTGATAAAAAAGAAATCAAGAAAAAATCAGATAATATTTCGGAGTGGTACAACGATATTATACTTAAGGCAGAACTAGCAGATTACGGTCCGGTAAAGGGAACGATGATTATCCGTCCGTATGGCTATGCGCTTTGGGAAACAACACAACAGATTTTCGATAAGATGATCAAGGCGGCTGGAGTGCAAAATGCGTATTTTCCCCTGTTTATTCCGATGTCTTTGTTAACCAAAGAAAAAACACATGTGGAAGGATTTTCTCCGGAGTTGGCAGTTGTCACTCATGGAGGAGGGGAAAAACTTGCTGAGCCATTAGTAGTCCGGCCAACATCGGAAACGATTATGTATTCCATGTTTGCAAAATGGATTCAAAGTCACAGGGATGTGCCGCTACTTCTTAACCAGTGGTGTAATGTCGTCCGATGGGAAAAACGGACCTATTTATTTTTACGAACAACCGAATTTCTGTGGCAAGAGGGCCATACAGCTCATGCAACACATGATGAGTCAATTGCGTTTGCCAAAAAAGCACATGAATGGTACAGACAAGTATTTGAAGACTATTATGCTATGCCTGTGACCCTGGGAAGGAAAAGCACCACGGAACAATTTGCCGGTGCTGCATTTTCCCTTACTGTTGAAGCCTTGATGCCGGACGGGAAATCTCTGCAAGCAGCTACGTCTCATGACTTGGGACAGAACTTTTCAAAGGTCTTTGATATCCAGTTTACAAACAAAGAAGGAAAACGGGAGGCTGTGTGGCAGACATCGTGGGGACTTTCCACACGAGCACTTGGCGGTCTTTTTTTGACCCATGGGGACGATGATGGGCTAATCCTTCCTCCAAAGATGGCGCCGTATCAGGTGGTGATTGTCCCAATTACAAAATCCGGTTTTAGTGAAAACAAAACACTTGAGGCGTATGTAGCACGCATTCAGTCGGCTTTATTGGAAATTGGCATCCGGGTTATTGTGGACTCATCAGATAGTAGTATGGGTCGGAAATGCAATACTTGGGAAATGAAAGGTGTTCCAGTGAGATTGGAAATCGGAGATAAGGAAGTGTCACGTGACATGGTGACCATTGCGCTTCGAGACACACATGAGAAGCAAGAGATGAAGTGGAACGACTCTGTTATGCAGATGCAGGATATATTACTTGCGATGCAAAAACGATTATTTGACAAACAAAAATCATTTTTGGAACAAAATACACATCATGTTGACTCCTATGAAGAATTTAAAACGTGTATGAATACAACAAAGGGATTTATCCACGCCCTTTGGTGTGAGGACGCAGCTTGCGAAAAGCAAATTAAAGAAGAGACAAAAGCAACGACCCGGTGTCTGCCTTTAGATGCGAAAGAGGAAAAAGGCGTATGTGTCCATTGTGGGAAACCCGCAATGCACCGCTGGATATTTGGCCAAAGTTATTGATTCTTTCCGTATGGTTAAGCACTACACGTCAACTGCTGTATTGGTCACCAACACAAAACCGCGTAGTGTCTTATTAGGGCTTCATACAAAACTTCAGATGTGGTTGCCACCTGGTGGACACCAGGAGGAAAACGAAAATCCGCTCGAGGGGTTAGTTCGAGAGGTGAAAGAAGAGACTGGTTTTGATGTCACTTCGTATCTTCCGAACATAAGAATTCTTGACGAACGCGTTGTGTCGCTTCCAATACCTGACTATATATTTGAAGAGCCAATACCAACACACAATGATACAGCTTCACATATCCATATGGATTTTGTGTATGTGATTATGGTGCCTTTGTTTAATCCTGTATTTTCAAAAAGGGAGTATCAGGAAATGCGGTGGGTGGGAATAGGTGATTTGAAAAATCTTCAGACATACCCCAATATCCGTGATGTTATTCTTCCAAAAGCATTTGGGAAAAAATAAAGCCCTTCGAATATAAGATTTCAGTGTTTCCACCAATTTCTCGAAGGGCGTGCCCAAAACAAAACAAACTGGTCGAATGTATTAATAGTTACTCGATTCGAGTGAATAGGTACTCCGCCATTGGCATGAGTTTTTTTCGTCTGATGGTAAAAAACATGAAGTGTTGTCTCATAAGCGTTTTAATGCTGTTGATATTTTTCGGAGTGAGCGCTTCATCAAACGAAATTATTTGCTGTTCGCCAAGCGAAAATTTACCTAATTTTGTAACGAGTGTCGCTACTTGATTAAGTTCCATGTGACCTCCATCATTATCTGAAAGCTTCCAGTTTATTGGTTTGTTTTGAATGGGCGATATTCCGCGTATAGACGATATATCTGCCTGCTTTTAGGCGTTGTCCGTACTTGGTGGGTGAAGTATAGCATATTTTTTTGTATACTTAGTGGTATGAAGACGATTGTGACCCATTTTGCGCCGGATTTAGACGCCATTACTGCTATTTGGCTTGTGAAGACTTTTTTGCCTGAGTGGAAAGAAGCAGCCATTGTGTTTGTAGCAGCTGGCAAGACCCTTCACGATACCTCTCCTGATGGGGATTCGGATGTGTTACATGTGGATACAGGGTTTGGTAAATTCGATCATCATCAGACAAATGATGACACGTGTGCAGCGCTTAAAGTGTATGCGTCACTTGATAAGCATGACGAGGCATTGGAACGCATGCTTCGAGTGATTAACGATGTTGATCATTTCCGGGAAGCATTTTTTCCCAATCCGACGTCTGATGTTTGGGATTTATCATTGGGGTCAATCATCGATGGGTTTCAAATGACTATGGTGAATAATCCGCTTGGTATGATTGATCGGGTAATGGATTGTCTGGATGCAGCCTATAAGATGTTTCAGAATAAAGTGTGGGCAGAAAAGGAAATTAAGGATAAGGCAGTGGAATTTACCACAAAATTCGGTAAATCATTTGGGATTGAGACTGTCAATCGGGAAGTGGTGCACGTGGGGCAAAAAACTGGATACGTCATTGTTATTCGGAAAGACCCGAAGGTGGGGAGTATACAGATTAAATCCGTTCCACGGGATGATATTGATTTGACAGCTTTGTATGAAGAAGTGAAAAAACAGGATCCTGATGCGACGTGGTTTTTACACGCAAGTCTTCATATGCTTTTAAACGGAAGCACAAAGAATCCGGATATGAAACCGTCGAAAATGTCTGTTCATGAAATGATTGAGCTTGTGAAAAAAATATATGGATAACTGTCTTTTTTGTCAGATTGTCCGGAATGAAGTTCCTTCATATACGGTGTATGAAGATGAGCAAGCCCGCGCATTTTTGGATATCTTTCCTTCCACACCTGGCCATGTTGTTGTTATTTTAAAAAAACACGGGTGGACAATACTTGATTATTCCCCCAAAGAGCTTTCTCACCTCATGGAGACTGTGCAAAAGGTGGTTCGTGCCTTGATTGTATCTTTCAAGACAGAAGTATTTACCCTCGGGGTAAACCACAAAGAAGAACAAGGTGTCCATCACCTGCATATCCACGTGTTGCCGCGATTTCCGGATGATGGCGGCGGTGTGATACAATCCATAGTAGAAACAAACGGAAAAGAACCGTTGACGGAAATTGCTGAAAAAATAAAAAAAGTAATGGGATAAGGGGGTGTTTTCATTTATATGGTGTTTGTAAAAGCACAACCAGGAGATAATTCTGATTCACTTATTCGTAAATTTACCCGTAAAGTTCTCACTGAAGGCATTCTTCAGGATTTAAAAAAACGGGAATTTTACCAGAAGCCCGCTGAAATCAAGAAAGAAAAGAAACGGGAACTCGCGCGACGACTTCGACACCCGAATCGTTCGATGTAAGGAGGAATTTGTATGCTACTTGATAATCTAAAAGCAGATGTGTTGACCTCAATGAAAAAAGGCGATCATGTGCGCGTGGATACATTGCGGTTTTTGCTTGCCGCTATCCGAAATCATGCAATTGATAAGTACGGCGCAGCAGGGGAATCTGCAATGAAGGATACGGATGTTATGGATGTGATAAAAAAACAGGTTAAGACGCATAAGGAATCCGTTGAAGCGTTTGCAAATGCAGGAAGATCCGAGCTTGTTTCCAAAGAACAGGGAGAACTGGCCATATTGGAAGCGTTTCTTCCAAAAGAGATATCTGATGAAGATCTTAGAAAACTACTGGCACCAGTTGCAGCATCAGGTGAGCCAAATTTTGGACTTCTTATGAAACAGGCAATGGTAGTTGTTGCAGGGAAAGCTGACGGAGGGAGAGTGTCAGCGATACTTCGGGAGCTGATAGCGAAGTAAATACGTATGATATCCATACTATTTCAGACGGAGTCACATTATCCGGTAGACAGGAAGAAAATCAAAGCTGCCATTACTTCCTATCTCACTCCGAAAATAGAATCAGACGCTGAAGTAAGTGTTACTATTGTTGGGGACCGTCAAATTCATGAGCTAAATAAAACATACCGTGGAAAAGATTATCCGACAGATGTTTTGTCTTTTCCACATAATGACCCCTCACAGCCCAATCCTGTACCGTTTGTTGATCCGCCGGATAACCTTATCCGACTTGGTGATATTGTCGTGTCGTATCCTCAAGCAAGAAATGAAGCAATGGAAGAAAATAAGCTCGTTGATGATCAAATCATATTACTTATTCTTCATGGAATAGATCATTTACTTGGTATTCATCACCCTGAGTAAGTATGGTATTATTGGGTATTAACGTATGTCTTTCTATAGAACGTATCGTCCACAGGTCATTTCTGAAATAGACAATAAACACGTCCGGGAACAGGTGTTGTCACTTCTTCAGAAGGACCGTTCGGAGCTTCCCCATGCGTATCTTTTGACTGGCCCTAAAGGCGCAGGAAAAACAACAACAGCAAGAATAATTGCAAAACTGTATACCTGTACAAAATTTTCCAAAAAAACAGGTCCGTGCGGGTCGTGTGATTCCTGTACAACCATTACACAGGGGACACACATGGATATACTTGAGCTTGACGCGGCAAGCAATCGCGGAATTGACGAAATCCGCGAGCTTCGCGACCGCATCGCTCTTACTCCTGTTGCTGGTGAATATAAAATATACATTATTGATGAAGTGCACATGTTGACCACAGAGGCATTCAACGCACTTCTCAAAACCCTTGAGGAGCCGCCAAAGCACGCGGTGTTTATTCTTGCAACAACCGATGTCGGGAAAGTCCCTGCAACCATCAGATCGCGCTGTATCCAGATAGTCTTCCAGAAAGCAAGCCAAGAGGAACTCTTGGCTGCATTAGCTAAAATTGTTGAAAAAGAACGTATCGATGTTGATAGGGATGCACTCGCATTTATTGCAAGTATTGCTGACGGTGCCTTTCGGGATGCGGTGAAACTTCTGGAACAGGTGAGTTTTTCAACAAAAAAAATATCACTTGTGGCGGTTACTGACATGCTTGCAACTAGTGATGTTTTCCTTCGGGAACAATTCATTCAAGCGCTTGTTAAAAAGAATCAGAATCAGGCGCTTGCGATAATTGGTGAACTGGTTGCAAATGGGAAGGATATTAAACAGTTCATGGTGGATATTCTCAAAGACAGCCAACAGATCCTTCTTCGTCAATTCGGAGGTGGAGTCGTTAGCTGGGAAAACGTATCCTGTCGGAGGTTTATGGGTCTTGCTATATTGGCGTTTGGACAGATGAAACAGTCTCCAATAACAGAACTTCCGCTTGAACTTGCAGTCATGGAATATTGTGAGAGTGACTCTGTTGCAACAGTTCAGGTTCCCAAGAAGAACGTTGAATCAACTATACAGAAAGCTGTTGAATGGGCAGGTGAGAAGAAAATTGAAAAAAAAGAGGAGCAATTGGTTGCAACTGACAACAAAGCAGAAACAGATACCGATATGGTATCTATTGAAAAGCTTGTTGAAAATTGGAAAGACGTCATTGAGGCTGTTAAGCCGTATAACCATTCCATTGCTGGAGTGTTGCGATCTGCTCATCCGAAGGCGGTATCAGGAAATATTTTGACCATTGAAACACAATATGTGTTCCATAAGGAACGGTTGTCTGAGATCAAGGTTCGTGATATCCTATCCGTAGTTTTCAAAAAACTGTTTGGGGTAAAATTGACTATTGAAATCGTATTAAGTCCTAAACCATAAAGGAGTATATGTATGTTTAATCCGTTAAAAGCATTAGGTGGTGTCGGAGATATGCTCAAATCCGGCGGTGATATGACGAAGATGGCAAAAATTGCAATGGAATTGCAAAAGAAATTAGGTGCCATGTCATTTACGGTTCGTGAGGGCGATATAGAAATAACAATGAACGGTAACCAGGAGGTGCAGACCATATCCATCGCAGGAGTTCAAAATGAGTCAGCAAGGCGCGCTATTAATAACGTCATCAAACAATCTCAGCAGGCAGCAGCGGGGCAGATGAATGAGATAACAAAGATGATGCAATAATTCTTATGCCAACTGCGGTATTATCTGACAGGCTTGCACATGTTCCAGCTTCTCCGATTAGAAAACTTGTGCCATATGCCCAGGAGGCGAAAAAACAAGGAATTTGCGTGTATCACCTAAACATCGGCGATCCGGATATCAAAACTCCAGAGGTGATGCTTGATGTCCTTCGCAGGTGGGATACCAATCCCATTGCCTATAGCCAGTCCCAGGGAGAGCCAGTTTTTATCGAGGCAATTAATCAGTACTACAAAAACTGCGGGTACCCGTATATAACTTCTAAAAATATTCAGATAACAACAGGCGGATCAGAGGCAATTTCCATGGCGCTTTTTGGAGTTGCAGGCCCGGGAGAAGAAGTGTTGGTATTTGAACCGTTTTACGCAAATTACAATTCCTATGCAGCTATTCATGGTGTGAAGCTTGTCCCTGTTGCAACAACCATTGAAAGCGGATTTCATCTGCCGACAAAGGAGATTATTAAGAAACACATTACTCCAAAGACAAAGGCAATCCTCGTTTGTACGCCGAATAATCCGACAGGTACCATTTATTCTAAGAACGAGATGGACATGCTGGTTGAGATTGTCAAAGAATACGGTTTATTTTTACTCTCAGATGAGGTATATCGGGAATTTGTATATGACGGCATGCGACACGTGTCATTATTCGATTACATGCAAGATATTCCGAGTCAAGCTATTGTTCTTGATAGTCTCTCCAAAAGATACAGTCTTTGTGGAGCACGTCTTGGGATGCTCGTCAGTTTAAATACAGATCTCATGCAAGGAGTGCTTCGGATTGGTCAGGGCCGCCTTTCAAGCGGTTTTGTTGATCAGATGATGGCAAGCAAGCTAATTGAAGTGCCAGGTGAGTATATCAAAGAGGTTCAAGAAGAATATGAAAAACGGAGAAACGTTCTATATGAGGGGTTGAAAACAATTCCTGGAGTGACCATTCCGAAGCCAGAGGGTGCATTTTATGCAATTGTTGGACTTCCGGTTGGTGACAGCGAGGATTTTGCAAAATATCTTCTTACGACATTTCGCGATAACAATGAAACAGTCATGATTGCGCCAGCTTCAGGTTTTTACGGAACTCCTGGGAGAGGAAAAAATGAAGTACGCATTGCGTATGTTCTTAACACAAAGGCACTTAAACGATCTATAGAGATTTTGAAAAAGGCGCTTCTTTCGTATAAAAAGGTATAACATAGAGAGTATGGATACAATTGTCATTGCCAACACAAATGTTTACGGAATTCCGTTTCCGTTTCTTCCTGTTACAATAACCAGATTTGCTGATGGAGAAATACGGCCGTTTGTCGAACATGACATACAGGGAAAGAATGTTGTATATGTTGCCTCCATGTATCCTGTGCCATCTGACATTATCTTGGAATGGGTGCTTACGATTGACGCAATGAAACGGAAAGGCGCTTCTTCAATAACTGCAATTATTCCCTACATGCCGTACGTCAGGCAGAGTAAGGTGCATCGGGAAGGGGAATCCCGATCTGCTGAAGTGGTATCAAGGATTCTTTCAACATCAGGCGTTGACAGGATCATGACATTTGATTTGCACAACGAATCAGCGCTTTCATTTTTTACCATACCCGTTCGTCATATTTCTGCGTTGTCACTTCTCTCTCCTCTTATTTCCTGTGATGCAAATACGATCGTGGTTTCGCCGGACCAAGGGAGCGCTGAGCGGGCAAAACGTGCAGCAGAGCTTCTTCATGTCCCACTTGTTGTGCTTCACAAGAAGCGTTCGCTTACTGCTGGAGATGTGGTTGAAGAGTTGAATTTGCAGGACGATGTTGATGGGAAAACAGCGATCATTGTCGATGACATCATTTCAACAGGTTCCACAATTGCTAAAGCTGTGGTACTTCTTAAAACACATGGATGTAAGAAAGTGATTGTTTTTGCTGTGCATGCGGTGTTTGCAGGAGATGCAAAACAAATACTTGAGGAGTCTTCTATTGATCGGCTTATTGTGACAAATTCCATTCCGCGGGATTCTCAATATCTGCCAAAAGGAACGGAGATTGTTTCGATTGAGCCTTTGCTTGAAAAGGCGCTTATGGGGGAATGGAAGCCATGAATATACTTCCAAAAGCAGTCACCCATGTTATTGAATCGTTTGAACGGCTTCCTGGAATTGGGCCAAAGACTGCACAACGTCTTGCATTTTATCTGCTTCACATGCCGCAATCCGATTTAGACCTGTTTGCAGATCATGTCAAAGCCCTGAAGTTAAATACTGTTCTTTGTGATATGTGTAAAAACGTGACAGAAAGTTCACCGTGCCAAATTTGCAGTGATCCAAGACGAGACCATTCAATTATCTGCCTTGTTGAACAGCCGACGGATGTGCTTTCCATTGAAAAGACCCGTGCATTTATTGGTGTGTATCATGTGCTTCATGGGATCATAGATCCGCTTAATAATATCGGTCCGGATGAGATATATATTTCTGATTTATTGAAACGTATTGGGCAACAGACGCCGAAGATTAAGGAGCTTATTATTGCAGTTAATCCTACCATGGAGGGAGAGGCAACAGCGATGTATATTCAGAAACAAATAGGAGACAGCGTAAGCATTACGCGGCTAGCCCACGGTATTCCCATTGGCGGAGACATTGAATATGCCGATGAAGTTACTTTGCGACGGGCACTCGAAGGTAGAAGACAATATTAATACATTCATACTATGGCAACCAAAAAAGATATTATCGATATTCTGAAAACCATTCCAGACCCCGAGATTAACGTAAGCCTGTGGGATCTTGGACTCATATATAAAGTTGCTGTCGGGAAGAAAGGAAACGTATTGATTGTCATGACTCTCACTTCGATCGGCTGTCCATTATTTTCCACAATGGAAAGCCTTATAAAGGAAAAAGTTGGTGAGGTAAGCGGTGTGACGTCTGTTGATATTGAACTTACGTTTGACCCTCCTTGGACAATGGATAAAATGACAAAGACTGCTAAAATGGAGTTAGGGATGGATATATGAAAGGAACATATAAACCGCCAATTTTAGGATCCTTTGAGGATATTGGAAAAGATATAGCACGGGAAGTTGTGAAGGCGCCTGCTGATATTGGTCAGAAAATCGTTGAAAGTTTGACTGGTACAACAAGTCAGAAAGGGCAACAAGGGCAAAAACCGCAGCAACAGAAGCCAGAAGGGCCTCTTGGAGAGCTAGACGAAACAAATGACCAACAGGTGAAAAAAAGCATTGCGCGGGCAGCGCTACAACAACTTGCAACTCCAGGAAGACCAGTGGAGCCCTCCTACGAGCAAAAGAAACAGGAAGTGGAACAAAGAAAAATCATGGAACAAAAGCAGAAGGAAAAGTCAGCAAGCCAGGAGCTTCCGCGGATGAGTTCAAAGAAACGCCGCGGTGATTTGTATGGAGTGAAAGGAAAAAGTTCAACAGAGATGAGTAAAAACGTCCGTCAGGATTAACGTTACACTGTTTATATGTTATACGTATCAAATACACTAACGAGAAAAAAAGAAGAGTTTCATTCCATTACTCCGGGAAAGGTATTGTTTTATCACTGCGGGCCGACAGTATACTGGACTCAACATATTGGTAACCTTCGCGGTATGACCATGGGAGATCTTCTCAGGCGAAGTCTGGAATATCTGGGGTATGACGTTACACATGTCAGAAATTATACGGATGTCGGGCACCTGACGAGTGACAGTGATACCGGAGAGGACAAGATGGAAAAGGGGGCAAAAAGGGAAGGGAAAACCCCAGACGAGATTGCGAAAAAATACATTGACCTTTTTGAACATGACACCAAAGCACTGAATCTTCTTGAGCCGACCAACAAGCCTCGCGCGACTGAATATATTGGACAGATGATTGATCTTATTGCAACGCTTCTTTCAAAAGGATTTGCCTACACTACGGATTTGGCTGTGTATTTTGATGTTATGAAATTTGCATCATATACCAACCTTTCCCATCAGCAGATGGACAAGCTTCAAGAGGGGGCAGGAAAAGCGGATGTATCGGATCCGAGGAAGATCCATGCTGCTGATTTTGCGTTGTGGTTTTTCAAAGCTGGCGTTCACGCAAATGCTTTACAGTTTTGGCCGTCACCATTTCAATCGCTACTTGTTCGAGATGGCGTCGGGTTTCCTGGTTGGCATATTGAGTGTTCAGCAATGTGTAAGGCGTTACTTGGAGACTCGATAGATATCCATCTTGGGGGTGTTGAGCATATTCCTGTCCACCATACCAATGAGATTGCACAAAGTGAGGCGGCAAATGGAGTGAAGTTTGTCAGTTATTGGCTTCATAACGAGCACTTACTCGTTGATGACAAAAAAATGGCAAAATCCGAAGGAACTGGATTTTCTCTTGCTGAAGTCATTGACCATGGGTATGACCCAATTGTTCTTCGGTATTTTTTTCTTCAATCACACTACCGCTCGAAGCAAAATTTTACGTGGGAGGCCATGGATGGAGCAAAAAAGGCATTAGGAGAGCTACGTATAAAGCGAAGTGATTGGGAACGAGATGGAGGAGGTGTTGGAGGAGGTGGAGAACCGTTTAGAAAGCAGTTTATTGAGGCATTGTCCGATGATATTAACATCCCCAAAGCGCTTGGGGTTGTCTGGGAGATGACAAAGGCTGAAATGGCGAGTGCGGAAAAACTCGCACTTCTCGTTGAGTTTGACCGGGTGTTGGGACTTGGACTTATTGCATGGAAAGAGGAAGATATTCCCCTTGAGATAACAAAGCTGGTTGAAAAACGGAATACTCTTCGAAATAATAAAAAGTTTAGCCAGTCAGATAGCATCCGAAAACAAATTGAAGAAATGGGATATATGATAGAAGATGGACCGAGTGGAGTTCGCGTTGTGAAAAAACACTAACTACTTCTTTTTTATTTCCTTTGCTGTCAGGGTGTGGGTTTGTATGTCAAAATTCGAGGGGTTAATTTTTAGGGTTATGCTATTTCCCGGAATGAGTGATGACAGAGTAAATGAGAGTGGAGGAGTGACTTGCCACGTGCCGAGGTTTTTGTCATTACTGCTTGTAAATATGAGGTCTTTGACCATCATGCTGTGTGTTTCGCTATCAATAGCTGTCACCGTTGCAGTAGCGTCTATTCCAGAGGTTGCGCTTGCCCGCGTCCGAATGTCATTTGGTTTGTTTTGTCTGATTACAGCAGTAAGGATAATGCCAAGAAGTACAAATGTAATTGTTGAGATGATGTAGAGAAACGTATTATCCTTTTTCTTCGTATTTGCTTTCATTATCCTTATTGTTTCAATTTCGTATTGTGCTGTCAAATGCAAGTGACGTATGATAAATATATGATGCATTATTGGGAGTCCCTTTTTTACCCCACATCCATCGCAATTGTCGGTGCATCAGGGAAAGTCGGGAGCGTCGGACATAGTCTTGTCCAGAATCTTTCAGCGTCGTTTACAGGCAAAATTTTCCTTGTCAATCCAAAAACAACCGCAATTGATGGAAGATCATGCTTTTCTCGGATTGAAGACATTCAGGATGCTATTGATCTTGCAGTTGTTGCGGTACCCGCTGCTATCGTTCCCAGTGTTGTTGAGGCAGTTGGAAAAAAAGGTATTAAGGCAATGATCATCATTTCAGCAGGATTTAAGGAGTCCGGTCCAGAGGGAGCAATAAAGGAAAAAGAACTGTCTGAAATGATTACTCATTACGGAATCACTGTTATTGGTCCGAATTGTCTGGGGGTTATTAATCCGGAGATCGGAATGAACGCGTCATTTGCGCCAGACATGCCGTCATTCGGGGGAGCCGCATTTGTTTCCCAAAGCGGAGCCTTATGCACTGCTGTTATTGACTATGCAAAACATCTGAATTTGGGATTTTCAAAATTTGTGAGCATCGGAAATAAAGCATGCATTGATGAGGTGGATCTGTTTGAATATTTTGCCCAGGACCCGAAGACGAGAATAGTTCTTGCATATATTGAAGACGTGACACGGGTTCCAGGATTTTTGAAAAATGCCAGGAAACTGACAACAGGCACGAACGCCAAACCAATTCTTCTTTTGAAATCCGGAAAATCAGACGAAGGAAAACGCGCTTCAGTATCTCATACAGGCGCACTTGGTGGCATAGACGTGTATTATGATGCGCTTTTTCGGCAATCAGGGGTTCTTCGGGTCGACACCATCCCTGAGTTATTTACCGCTGCCTCATCGTTTTTGTATAACCCGCTTCCGAAGGGAAAGAATGTGGCAGTCATAACCAATGCGGGTGGACCGGGAATATTGGTTACGGACGCGGCAATTAAAGCCGGGTTATCTGTTCCAAAATTAACGTCATCAACGTGCTCACTACTTGTGAAAACCGTTTCGTCAATTACATCGTGTAACAATCCTATTGATCTTCTTGGAGACGCGACGAATGAGCGGTATGAGAAGGCGCTTGCTGCAGTATGCGCAGACGATGCAATTAATTCACTTCTTGTGCTTCTCACGCCGCAGGGTGGAACACCGATAACGGAAATTGCCAATAGCATTGTGGAAGTGAAAAAAACAACGGATAAACCAATCGTTGTATCATTTATGGGCCAGCATCGGGTTGTACCAGGAGTGGATATCTTAAAAGCTGGTAATGTTGCGGTGTGCGACTACCCGGAAGATGCGGCAACTGCACTCGGACTTTTGGTTGCATTTACCCATGGGTCAAAGCAGGTTGATACGGAATTACCAACGATTGAAAGGGCACGCGGAAAGAAATTACCAAACGGCATGGTGTTGGAACAGGAATCAATGACACTTCTTCAAACCTATGGGTTTCCGGTTGTCAAAAGCGGTTTTGCAGGAAGCGCCAAAGACGCAAAAACAGTAATTGACCTTCTTCGTGTTCCGTGTTCCATGAAAATTATATCGCCTGATATTACCCATAAAAGTGACATTGGTGGAGTTATGCTTGATGTGACTTCTACAAGCGTGATGTCTTTGTATGAAGAAATGATGCATAGGGTCAGAACAAATGTCCCACAAGCAAAGCTCGAAGGAGTTCTTTTGGTTGAGATGGTAAAGGAGAAAGGAATAGAGCTGATAATCGGTGCGACTCGTGATCTATTATTTGGGGTCATGATTATGGTTGGGTTCGGAGGGGTGACGGTTGAGGTATTTAATGATACGGCGTTTGGCATTAGTCCGCTTTCGAAAGAGGAAGCGACAGAACTTATTAACAAATTACATGTGAAAAAATTATTCGATAATTTTCGCGGAGGCCCTTCTTATGATAGGCAAGCAGTGGTTGATGTGATAGGGAAAGTCCAACAGTTGATGAATGACCATCCAGAGATAATGGAGCTTGATATTAATCCCTGTATTTTACTTCCTGGGAACAAAGGGGTGAAAATTGTTGACGTACGTGTTCGGGTTGTGTAAATCTAAACCAATTCTTTTTCTATTTCAAAGAGTCTATTGTATTTGACCATGCGTTCGGGTTTGCGAGGGCCGCCGAATTTACAATACGTTGACGTTCCGACAACAAGATCAGCTATTGTTGTATCCATTGTTTCTCCGCCACGATGGGAAACGATGGTTGTGATCTTGTTTTTACGAGCGAGCTGTATTGCATCTAGAGTTTCAGAAATAGTTCCAATTTGATTGACTTTGATAATTACACCGTTGATGGACTTCGTATCAATGGCTTTTTGGAGTCTGGTGACATTTGTTGTAACAAGATCATCTCCGATAATGAGATGGTTTTCTCCGAGTGTTGAGGTAAGATTTGTCCAATTGTCCCAATCATCCTGGTCAAACATATCTTCAAATGAAATAATAGGATATTTTTTGGACCAGCTGATGATTTGCTCCATCCATGCATTTTTATCCGTAATTTTTTCAATAAATTCCGATGCTGCCGCATCGATGGCGATTGTTGCGTCAATGTGTGTTTGTTCAATGGCTGTGGTAATCAGTTGTAGTGCTTCTTCATCAGACGATAATTCGCTCGGGCAAAATGCTCCTTCAAAACCAATGGTTTGTGAATAGTGTTTTTCCTGAAGGATTTGTTCGAGCGACTGAAATACTGTATTGCACGCATCAAAACGGTTTTGGAATGTCGGATACTTTTCCTTATTTGGAATAATCATGAATTCTTGGATGTCTGTTGCCCAATTGCCGTGTTTTCCGCCTTCCATAACAAGAAATTGCGGAGTAGGGAGTTGGAATACGGAATTTCCGATAAGTGAACCAAAATACTGATACAAGGGAATATTTTTTGTATGTGCTCCGGCTTTTGCAATTGCCATGGAAACCGCTGTTGTTGCGTTTCCTCCCAGTTTACTTTTATTGGGAGTACCATCTAGGGAGGTGATGATCTCATCAAGACGACGTTGATCTGTTACCTCATTTCCCATGAGTGAGGGGTTAATGATTGACGTGATGTTCTCAAGCGCTTGCGCAACAGGCAATTCTACGGCTTCTGAGCTCCCTGTAGAGGCTCCTGACGGAGAAGCAGCAACATGTGATTGTCCGTCCTCCAGAATGACTGTGGCTTCTATGGTCGGATGATTTTTTGAGTCAAGTATTTGTTTGGCTTGTATGTTGGTAATCTTCATGATGGGATGAGTTCGAGAAACGTATATGTATATACATCATCCTGCTTTTTTTCTTCTTTCACAACTGTTGAAAATCTAAAGAAGTCAGGAAAGAACGTATCTGCGTCATACGTCCCTTTTACCTTAGTGAGATATAGTTTATCTGCTTTATCAATTGCCTGGGTGTAGATGGAAGCACCGCCGATGATAAATGTTTCCGTGTCAGTGGATTCGTGAATTGCCTCATCGAGTGAGTGGGCGATAATGCAGCCGGGGGCCATGAACGTTGTATCTTTTGTGATGACAATATTAGTTCTGTTAGGAAGTGGTTTTCCAATGGACTCGTATGTTTTCCTGCCCATAATGACGGTATGACCTGTCGTAAGCGTTTTGAATCGTTTCAGATCTTGGGGGATATGCCACAGAAGTTGGTTGCCTTTCCCAAGTTCCCGGTTATCTCCGATGGCTGCTATGATGGAAAGCATTAAAACCCTCCTACGACCGTAATGTCACCTTTAATTGGCGGGTGGTATTTGTAATTTTCTAGTGTGATGTCCTCAAACTTGAATCCGTCAATTGTTTTGACGTCAGGATTTAGTTTTAATGTCGGGAATTTGTAAGGTTTCCGTTTCAATTGTTCCCTGCACTGTTTGAAATGGTTCTCATAGATATGGACGTCTCCGAATACGTGGACGAACTCTCCTGGTTTGTACCCTGTCACTTGAGCGATCATCATGGTAAGGAGTGCGTACGAGGCAATATTGAATGGAACACCTAAAAAGAGGTCGGCGCTTCGTTGATAAAGAAGGAGTGATAATTTGTCTCCTGTAATGTTGATGTGAAACATCGTGTGGCATGGCGCGATCACCATGGATGCACTATGGCTGCCGCTCATTTCATAGATGCATCCAGCGTTCCATGCAGAGATGATGTAATGCTTTTTTTGCGGATATTTCTTTATTTTTTCAATTGCCCAACCGAGTTGATCAACAGTTGTTTTTCTTCCTGTTGGCCAGTTTCTCCATTGCACTCCGTAGACTGGTCCAAGTTCTCCCCATTTTTTGAGAAATTTTGGATTTGCTTTTGCTTGTTCCATGAACTCTTCATAGGTTAGTGGCTTAGCTTTGTTTTCCTTTACTGCCCATTCATATTTTTTGAATGCCCATTCATCCCAGATGTGGACGTTGTTATCGACAAGATATTTAATGTTTGAAGTTCCTGACAGAAACCAGATGAGCTCGTGGATGATACCTCTTGTAAACATTTTTTTTGTGGTGAGGAGGGGAAATCCTTTAGAAAGGTCATACCGACAAATTCTTCCGAAAACGCTTTTTAGTTTTACACCAGTTGAATGGGAGACTTTCCACTTTCCATTTTTCATGATGTCTTTCATAAGGTCGAGATACTGATATTCTGGATGTTTTGTTTTCATAGCTCTCCTTATTGTTTGAGCAAGGGATCAATACGAATTTTTGATAGTGACAGGATATAGAAGATGCATATGACGCCGCCGAGGATGGCAAAGAAGGTGTGTGCTCCCATAACTTCTGTTATGGATGCGGAGAGGAACATGGGGATGATAGTGGCAATCGTCATAAGAAACCACAGGTTTCCCCAGAGTCTTCCCATCATGTCAGGTGGGGTTACTTCTTGCATGAGTGTTTGGGATGGGATTTGAACGCCGACAAAACTAATACCTGTTAAGAAGCAGATGGTAGGTAAGAGATAGTACCGAAGGGATAGCGATACAAGAGGAAGCGCAAGCCCAATACCCAGAAAGCACAGGCCTAGTCCAAGAAGTGCCAACCGGATGATTATAATTTTTCGCACACCTTTACGGAGCAGTTTTGGGAACATGTTGACCCCGAGAATAGCTCCGACGAGCGAGGGCACAACGATATACATTGCGGCGTCCTCAACTTGGATATTGAGGAGTTCCTTGACTAGGGCGGGGATATTGATGGCAATGATATACATAATAATTTCACCGCAAGCAACCAGAAGGACCGGATAGAGGATCTGTTTGTTGTTTTTTATGTACTGGTATCCTTCAAGAACTTTGGAGAAAAATTGGGTGAGGTCTGTTTCGATATCCAGCCGTCTTTCGTGTTTCATTTTTGGAAGACTCGCGACACTGATGCAGGCGACCGCAAGAAGTCCAGAGCACAAGATAAGGGTTGGATGGAACCCTAAAAATTTACTTAGAAATCCAGCTGATCCAAACCCAATGAGCATTCCTGCTTGTTTGGTAAGAAGAAACAATCCATTTGCCTCTGCTAGTTCTTCTTTGGTAACAAGGGTTGGAAGAGTTGCGGATTCACTAGGAAGATAGAATTGGGAAATAAGCGAGTAGATAAATAGTATTGCGTAGAGAAGAAAGTACCGTTCTCCAGTAAAGAGAAACAACAGAATAGTTCCTGATTGAAGGAGGGTTGTCAAAACAAGAAGTTTTTTTCTGTTGACAATGTCAGCAACTGTTGAGGCAAATGGGCCAACAAGAAGGATTGGGATACTGTAAGCTATCCATAAAAAAGATGCAGCAAGCGTTGAGTTGGTTCTGTTATAGAGTTGTAGAAGAAGGACAAAGTTTACGATATTCAGTCCCGTGATCGTAAGGAGTTGTGACAGCCAAAGTTTAATAAATTGTTTGTTTTGAAGAACATGAGGAGTTGGTGGAATAGATAATTTTTTCACGATTTTTTCATTATATCATGTGATACACTGTTGGTAATGCGGCATTTGAAATTATTCCGGCATGTATACGTTGTTATCGCTGTAGCGCTCATTCCCATTGTTATTTATTGGGGTTGGATGATGCTATCTTCATTGAGACAAACAGCTATTACCTCCCAATCGAAAACAAAACCTGAAAAAACTTTTTCTCAGATAGCACCCAAGTGGCCAAAGAAAATTCCTATTCTCATGTACCATTATATTGAATACGTACAGGATAAGGGGGATACCATACGGCAGTCACTCGACATCTCTCCATATACGTTTGAACGGCAAATACAAACGCTTGTAAATGCAGGTTATACGTGCATTACCGCTCGTGAACTTGGTGAAATGTTTGACGGGAAGAGGGAGATCCCAGATAAACCAGTGCTTCTTACGTTTGATGACGGATACCGTGATTTTTACACGGATGCGTATCCGATTATGAAAAAATACCAAGTAAAGGGAACGGTGTATGTTGTTTCGGGATTTATTGGGTACAGAAACTATATGACTGAACTACAAATCCAAACAATAGCGCATGAAGAACTCGTTGAAATAGGATCGCACACGGTCCATCACGTGAGTTTAACACACGCTCCTGTTGAGGAAATCCAAAAGGAACTGTTGGATAGTAAGTCTATGCTGGAACAGCTGATTGGTCTCCCTGTTGTTTCTTTTGCCTATCCAAATGGGTCGTTTGATGATTCTGCGGTGAAAGAGGTATCTGCATCTGGATTTACCACCGCTGTTATAACAAAACCAGGTATTGATATTGATCCGAAGGACCGCTTCAAACTCGTTCGAATCCGTCCAGGTTCAAATGTAGGCGAAGATCTTCTGAAACGTATAAACCAAAAATCGTATTAATAGGGTTATTTTGTATATGGCGTCGGGCTTATTCGTTCCATCCGTCCTTGCGGCGGGTTGATTTGCACAGATTGCGCTGTCACACTGCCGTCTGTATTGGTGGTTCCAAAGGCGTTTACGCGATCTCCAACTTTCAAATCGGTTTGTGATGCACTTGTTGATTTTGCGTAGGTAGTATTATTTCCGAGTATTATTATCTTAGAACTATTATCAAGAAGTTTAACTGTCATAGATGTGGTATCAACTGATAAAATAGTGCCGTTTATCATTCCGCCTCCGGCTCTGTTTCGTGCCTGTCCGTTTGTAGTTTGACCTGCGCCGAATTGTCCACGTGTAAAGGACGGGGCTTTTGTTTGTTGGTATTTCGTACCACCAAAAAAACCGCCTGCAGCAAAGACGATTGCAACGATTCCATAGATAATTGTTGTCTGTTTCATATGTTCCTCCTGTTTTCGTATATATTGTACATGTATATTCTGAATCTATACTGAATGGTTATTCATATCGTAGAGCTTCGATGGGTTGCAAATCCGAAGCTTTTTTTGCGGGATACCAGCCAAAGAGTATGCCGATGCCGGCTGATACAGCAAATGCCAATAGCATAGAGCTAAGAGAAACAATAAACGGCGCATGAATGAGCTTAGAAATGATACACGATGTGATAAGGCCAAAGAGTATACCGATCGCGCCTCCGGTAAATGTGAGGATAATAGATTCTATGAGGAATTGGGTGATAATGATTTTTTTCTTTGCACCCAGTGCTTTCCGAAGACCTATTTCTCGGGTGCGCTCAGTTACAGTCACAAGCATGATGTTCATGATGCCGATGCCACCGACAAGAAGTGATATGGCGGCAATTCCTGAGAGAAGCGCGGTAAACATTCCAGTTGTCGAGGTTGCGGTGTTTAAAATATCCTGTTGAGAAAAAATAGAAAAATCTGCCTGAGTTGGGTCTGAGATTTTATGTCTGGAAAGAAGAAAGAAACCAACTTCATTCTGGGCATCTGTCATAAGATCAGCGCTTTTTGCCTCAAGGGCAATAGAGGAGAGATAATTGGACCCAAATAATTGTTTTTGTGCAGTCGTAATAGGGACGAAGATAATATCGTCCTGGTTCATAAATCCTGTCCCGCCTTTTGACTGGGTGATACCGATAATAGTAAATGTTTTTCCGCTGATTCGTATTGTTTGTCCTATAGGAGAGCTCCCTTCACCGAATAAATCAGTAACTACTTGTGGTCCGATAACCGCAACTTTAGTCATTTCAGAAACATCTCGGTCTGTAATGAAATTGCCTGTTGCGATAACAATTTTGTGAACGTCCGCATAAGCCGAGGTAGCGCCGACAATTTGTGTATTTGTATTTGATCCACCAGTAGTCACTTGTGTCCGGCGGGAGAGTTCAGGTGATACTTTCGCAATGGTTGTGATTTGTTGAGAGCTTGCAATTGCGTTTGCATCCTCAAGAGTGAGAGTGGTTCTACTTCCTGCTCCTACTCGGACGGCACCTTGATTACTAGATCCAGGATTAACAGTAAGAAGATTTGATCCGAGCGATTCTATTTGAGAAGAAATCATAGCTTGCGTTGCTTGTCCGAGTGAAAGAAGCGCTATAACGCTGCTGATTCCAATGACAATGCCAAGAATAGCTAGGAAGGTTCTCATTTTATTGAGTTTTAATGTTCCTAAACTTTCGAGAAATAGGGCTGTATAATCCATATTATGTTTGTTCATCTTGTATGATCTTCCCGTCACGGACATGAATGATACGTTTTGCATGTCGAGCAATATCCGGCTCATGGGTGATCATAACGATAGTATGACCTTCAGAATTTAATTTTTTGAATATTGCCATAATCTCTTCTGCTTGGGCGGTTGCGATATTCCCTGTTGGTTCATCCGCAAGAAGTATGGATGGGTTCATGACAAGTGCGCGTGCGATGGCGACCCGTTGCTGTTGTCCTCCTGATATTTGGTTTGAGGTATGATGTAATCTATCTCCGAGTCCGACCATTTCCAGGAATTTTTTAGCTTTCTTTTTACGTTCTTCCTTGGGAATTCCTGCATATGACATTGGTAGCATGACATTGGCCATAGTTGTTGTGCGGGGGAGGAGATTAAAAGCCTGGAAAATAAATCCGATTTTTTGATTTCTGATGTCAGCAAGTTCGTCATCTGTTAGTTTACCGACATCAACATTATCTAGAAGATATGTTCCGGTTGTTGGTTTGTCGAGTGCACCTATTATATGCATGAGCGTCGATTTACCGCTTCCGGATGGGCCCATAATCGCGACAAATTCGCCTTTAGAAATTGTGAATGAAATATCGGAAAGCGCAATTGTCTCAACAAGTTCCGTTTTATAGATTTTCTTGAGATGGTGGGTTTCTATAATGGGTTTTGTTTTCATGCATGGTTACCGGCCTCCGGTTCGGAACGCACCGCCTCCCATACCACCACTGAATATTGAACGGGTTGAATTTGATGTGGATGTGTTTGTTGATGTTGTGACACTCGTTATGACTGTATCACCTTCCTGTATTCCTGATACTATTTCCGTTTGGGTATCGTTTGCATTACCGATTTCAACGGGCTGTTGTTGTAGTTTTCCTTTGATCAGTATACGGACTGCAGTTGTACCATTCGTTGTTGTTACTGCGGAAGATGGTATGAGAACAACATCATCTTTGACCAGTGTTATTATTTTTGCAGTTACGGCCATATTGGGATAAATGCCGTCGTTTGTTGTGTCAAAGACAATGTAGGCAGGATATGTTGTCACCCCTGAAGACACCGTACCGGTTGTGTCGATACTGATGACTTTCCCTGTGAATGTCAAATCCGGGAATGCGTCTAACGTGAGCGTTACCTTATTATCAATCTGCACTTTTGTAACGTCGATTTCAGACAGGTTGACTACCGCAATAGGTGTTGCCTCAGTTTTGATATTTGCGATTCGTTGGGATGCTGAATTTCCGGATGTACTTGTTTGCGAAGTGAGTACAGATCCGACTTGAAGTGATAGTCCGCTAATTGTTCCACTTATTGGTGCGTAGATAATAGGCGATGCTTGTTGGTATGAGGCCCAGGTGCTTGAAAGCGATGATTGCGCCTGCGCAATCACCTGTTGTTGGGATTTAAATTTTGCTTCTGCTGCAAGCCAATCATCGTTGGTACTGATAAACGGTGCAAGCGTTCGGTTATTGGTGTTTGGGGAACCATCAGAGTTAGTATAGGTCGAATTTTGTGCGATATCTGTAAATGTTTTCCATTGGGTAAATAGTGTTGATTGGAGTGTGTAGAGAGCGGTATTTGCGTTATCAAGGGAGTTTTTTGCGCCTTGGTAGCTTGCATAGGCTTGTGTTGCCCGTTGTTGACCGTTCATATCAAGATTAACCTCGGCAATTGGATCACCGGATTTTATCGTGTCTCCATTTTTTACATAGAGTTTTGATACAACTCCCGAAGTTTGTGTAGTGACACTTGCGGTATTTGCACTTGATACTTGTCCGGATGACGTTAGAGATACTATAAGCGTTCCGCGTGTTGTCTGTTCTGTTGTGTATAGGGGTTTCGCATTTGTTGTTTTGACTTTGGTGTATAAAAAAAATCCAAGGCTAACAATTGTGGCAACAACAATTACTTTGATAAGAAGTGGGATTTTTTTGATATTTTGAATAAGTTCCATATGTAAATTGTATTATATTAATCTGAAGGCGACCTGAAAGGTGCTTCCTTTTTGGATGGTGCTATCAACAGCTATGGTTCCATGATGTGCCTCAACTATTTTTTTTGCGATAGCAAGTCCGAGACCGTAACCTTTCGAACTGTTGTGTGTTCGTGCGATGTCCCCGCGATAGAATCGTTCAAAGATGTTTGGGAGATCTTCTTTCGCTATTCCCACGCCTTCATCAATGACATTCGTTATAATTGTTTTATCACGTTTTTCCATAATTATTGCGATTTGCGATTCACGTTTGCTGTATTTAACTGCATTATCAAGAAGTATGACAAAGAGATCAGTCAGCTCTTGCGCATTTCCGAATATTTTTTCATGCATTAGTTTTTGGGTAATTATGATTTGTTTTTGTTTGGCTATCGGTAATACCTGATGGACAGCCTGTTGGATAGTGAAATTCATATCTACGGCTTTTATAGTGGATTCAATGGGATTGGTTTCCAAATGCATGAGTTTGAGGAGCTTGTCTGATAGGTACTGAAGATAGTTTATTTGATTGATGGTATCGTTAATCAATTTTTTGGTCTCCTTTGTAGATAGCTTACTGTCCCTCAGTCCTACTTCAAGTGATGTTTTCATGGCCGTGAGCGGAGTTCGTAGTTCATGGGATGCGTCACTAATAAATCGATGTTGGTCATCGACCATATTAGCAATAGGTTTTAGGGTTTTTCCTGCAAGTATATATCCGAGGATACCGGATACGAGAAATATCGTACTATTGATGATGATAAGCATGAATGAAATTCTCCGTTTTGTTTCACCGACCAGATCTGGATCTATAAGGGAAATTTGTCCGTGTAACTCCTGCGTAGGAATGTTCGGGAAATACATACGCTCCTGAATTCTTCGTTCTATCCGTATACGCTGGTTTGTTGCGAACCGTTCAACTTCATTTGTGAGTACCTGATAAATAACCGCGCTGAATGCAATACTGATGCACATTATAATAAGAAGATACCAAGCCGTCAGTGTCATTCGTGCCTTTGTAAACATAGTTAATCTCCGAGTTTATATCCAAACCCTCGTACTGTATGGATGAGCGATGCTTCTTTTTTAAATGGCGCGTCAATTTTAGTTCGAAGATTTTTGACATATACCTCAACGGTGTTAGGGAGTATGTCCGCCTCAAAATCCCAGACATGATTGATAATATCATCTTTAGTGAGTATGGTATGCGGATGCCGCATCATATATTCAAGGAGTTCAAATTCTTTGTGAGATAGATGTATGAATGTATTTCCGCGCGTAACGGAAAATGATTTCGAGTTTAGTATTAGAGACTCAACAGATAATACGGAATCAATAATTGTTGAAGGCCGTCGTACAAGGGCCTGGATACGTGCTAGCAGTTCTTCAAAAGAAAATGGTTTCGTGAGATAATCATCAGCTCCCGCATTTAACCCTTTGATTTTATCCTGTGTTTCACCAAGAGCAGTAAGTATCAGTATTGGGGTGTGGTTATTACTTTTTCGGAGTTCTTTACATATGGTTATTCCGTCCATTCCTGGAAGCATCAGATCAAGAAGAATGCAATTATAGTGTTCACTTGTGGCAAGATCGAACGCATCTGTTCCGTCATATGCAATATCAACGGTATACCGTTCTTGCTCGAGCCCTTTTTTGATGGCGTTTGCTATATGATGTTCATCTTCCACAACAAGTATTTTCATGTTTTCATATTATATACTGCGTACTGAATTTGCGCTGAATTCTATATGAGGTTGAAAAGTTGAGGATACTGGAATCTTTCTAGGCTAAAGAAGATCCGGTTCTTATGACATTGCGCTGTTCAAGCAGTTGTTTATATAGGGAAAGGTATTTGATGCCGCTTTTTTTCAGCCGCTCAATGAAATTTGCGATGGGAACGGTGATATTCCATAAGGAATGAAAGGATAAATAACCTATAATAATTGTATTAATACCTACTTTCTGCTATACTTTCCGTACGGATAAATCAGCTAAAACGCCATCAGGCGACGTTTTATTAGTTTATTTGTCTTTTTTGCACGTTGAAATGGGAGAATGGGAATAGTTTATGTGAGGAGAATATATGAACGCATTAGCTATGCTCAAACAGCAGTATTACTATAACATCAATTTCCAATGGAAAATGCTTATAGTAGGTGGAATTCTGGAATTCGGTGGCCTTATTGTGCTTGCAATCTGCACTTATTTGATCACCAAAGCAGGGTATTTGCCATTGCCTGCATTTTATTCCAGTTCGATAATTTCATTTATTGGTTTTATGTTGGTTATTTGGTCCGAACCAATTAAATAATAAAGGCATTACATTTCTCCTGTTTTCCCTCCCCAATGTTGCAAACCCCCGTCAAGGATTATTCGACTTACGCGTATTGCGTGTGCACACAAGTTGAGTGATTTTTGGACGGGGGATTTTTTTGGTATACTGACATGATGAACCTCACCTTTTTAGGAACAAATGGTTGGTTTGACACAAAGACCGGGGTAACACCATGCATTCTCATTGATTGTGATTCAGCATATATTGTATTGGATGCAGGAAACGGTCTTTATAAGTTAGACAGATATATTAAAGATACCAAGAAACCCATATATCTGTTTATTAGTCATGTCCATTTGGACCATGTATTTGGACTGCATATTCTGAATAAATTCCAATTCTCACAAAAAATGACCATCCTTGCTTCGAGGGAAAACAGTGCGTCGCTACGGACACTTTTAACCGAGCCGTTTACTGTTTCACCTGATAAACTTCGAACACGGACAGAGCTACACGTCTTTGATGACAAAAATATTGCGCTCCCATTTTCCGTGATAGGAATGACACTGGCGCATTCGTCACCTAATACTGGTTTTCGGTTTGAATTAGAAGGAAAAACGATCGTGTATACCGGAGATACAGGTGTTTGCGAGAACACCGCTATCCTTGCAAAAAATGCAGATATATTGATTCATGAATGTTCGTTTGAATCGGGTCATGCAAAAAGCGCGTGGGGACATGTGGCTCCTGAAGATGCTGCGCGAGTTGCAAAAGAATCTCACGTGGGGCGATTATTGCTTACCCATTTTGATGCTCGTATCTATACTACGCTGGATATGCGATATGAAGCCCAAAAGGAAGCGCAGAAAATATTCCCAAATTCACAAATTATGGTTGATGATCAAACCATACGTCTTTTGTAAGAGTTGCTGAATGGGTTTTATGCTACAATCTTCTCATGAATTTGAAAATAGCAATTGTCGGACTTCCAAACGCAGGGAAGTCAACGTTATTTAATGCGCTTTTGAAAAAACAGGTAGCTGATGCAGCTCCATATCCGTTTTGCACGATTGAACCTAATATTGGTGTGGTTCCGGTTCCTGATGAACGGCTTTTGAAGCTTGCTGAAATCACAAAGATTGAGGAAAAAATGGAAAAACTCCCACCGATTGTCCCCGCTGTTGTTGAATTTGTGGATGTGGCAGGACTTGTTAAAGGTGCGTCCCAGGGGGAAGGGTTGGGAAATAAGTTTCTGTCTCATATTCGGGAGACGGATATTATCTGTCATGTTGTACGGTATTTTGAGGACCCAACAGTTGTTAATGTTGCAGGGGAGATTAATCCTTTGCGGGATCGCGACATTATTGAAACCGAACTTATTCTTTCTGATCTGCAGACCCTTGAGAAACAGATTGAGCCGAGGGGGAAAGTGGAGCATGATGCGTTGAAGAGATGGGAACTTGTTATCCGTTTGAAAACAGCGCTCAATAATGGGAAAAATGCACGGGACGTCATTACTGATGAAGAGGAAAAGGAACTTATCCGTGATTTGCATCTTTTGTCCATGAAACCGGTTTTGTATGTTGTGAATGTCTCTGAGGCGCAAGTAGCTGTTACGTCTGATGTAGTTGGACAACTTGGGAGCGGCCTTATGATTTGTGCGCGGACTGAGAGTGAGCTTGCGAGTCTTGATCCAGTTGAGCAGAAAGATTATTTAACCTCTTTGGGACTCACGTCATCAGGTCTTGACCGGTTAATTGAGAAAACTTATGAGATGCTCGGCCTTGTTTCATTTTTAACAACCGGTGTTATTGAGGCACGCGCATGGACAATCACCAGGGGATTGAAGGCGCCTCAGGCAGCAGGAGTTATCCACACGGATTTTGAGAAGAAATTTATCAAAGCCGATTGTGTGACATTTTCTGATTTTGTAACTGCTGGCGGGTGGAAAAAAGCCCGTGATCAGGGAAAAGTCAGGCAGGAGGGGCGGGAGTATATGATGCGGGACGGAGACGTGGTTGAGTTTAAGATTGGCGCGTAGCCTATTGTTTCATGCCTCATTCTATGATATTATTCCCTCTATGATACGAACCTATGAACTGATGCTTGTTGTCCGGCCGGATTTTCCTGTGGAGGACACAAAGAAACGTGATGCCTTGATTGAAAAGATTGTTAAAGGCGGAACCATTAAAGACGTGACCGTGCTTGGAAAAAAACAGCTTGCATACCCCATTAGAAAGCAAAGCGAAGGCATATATCTCCTTATCCATATTACTGGAGATTCCATTAAAACAGGAGATGTTCAAAAAGAGGCAAAGTTAGGAACGGACATTATTCGGTTTTTACTTTTGGAGAGGGAGGCATAATATGTCTTCAAGAAGCTTAAATAAGGTACAACTTATTGGCAATTTAACCAGGGATCCGGAACTTCGGTATACGCCAACCGGTGCTGCTGTCTGTACGATTGGTTTGGCAACGAATCGCCAATGGACAACTGAAGCTGGAGAAAAGAAAGAAGAAACTGAATTTCACCGCGTTGTTGCTTGGAACAAGCTTGCGGAACTTTGTAGCCAGCTTCTTGTAAAAGGAAGAAAAATTTATGTTGAAGGACGACTTCGGACCAACCAATGGCAGGGTCAGGACGGTTCACAACGAACAACCACAGAAGTAGTTATTGAGGACATGATTATCCTTGATTCCAAGCGGCCGGTAGGAGAGGGAGCACCAACTGAGGCAGGAGTACAATCTATACCAGCTGAAACAAAAAAAGAAGAAGCACCCATAGAGGCGCCAACAACACCCGCAGAACCAATTGTAAATGAACAAATTAACCCGGATGATATTCCATTTTAAGGAGATTTATGCCATTTCAAAGAAAAACATTTAAATTCAGACCAGTTGCAAAAAATTGTCCATTTTGTGCAGCAAATACTGTTCCTGATTATAAAGAACTTTCATCTCTTGATAAATACACCAGTGAACGGGGGAAAATCCTATCAAAAGCTCGCACTGGGCTTTGTAGCACACATCAACGCATGGTGACAACGGAAATCAAGCATGCCCGGTATATCGGATTCATGCCGTTTATCGTGAGAGCGTAATAGGTGTAATCGGTGTAGAATACATTCATGGGTACCCTGCCGTTTTCTAAAATACGCAACATTATCCTCGTTATTGGAGCAGTTCTTCTTATTGGCGGAGTTGGATACAGGCTCGGAGAAAACCACACAACAACAATCATCAAACAACCCGCGACAGTTGTCGGCATTGAAGCCCCGAGTTCCGCTCGCGTTGATTTTTCATTGTTTTGGGATGTATGGGAGCGGCTTCATACCTATTATATTGATAGGGGAAGCATAGATACGCAGAAACTCGTATGGGGCGCAATTACCGGTATGGTAAATGCACTTGACGACCCATATACGGTATTTTTGCCACCGAAAGAAAATAAGGAATTTAAGGATGATATCGGTGGCTCGTTTCAGGGGATCGGCGCACAACTCGGGATGAAGGATGGGAAAATCATCATCCAGACACCGCTAAAAGGATCACCAGCTGAAAAGATGGGTCTTAAACCCATGGACTGGATTTTAAAAGTAGATACCGAAGATACGGTCGGATGGACCTTGACGCAGGCAGTATCAAAGATTCGTGGGCCCAAAGGAACAACTGTTACTTTATCCATTCTTCATGACAAAGCAGAAAAACCATTGGATATCACAATCACTCGTGATGAAATCGTCGTTCCATCTGTTGACAGTTGGATTAAAATGCCAAAAGACATAACGGAAATTTCAGATGTTCCGGGAATTTCGCGGATTCTTAATGCAAATAAACAGATTGCCTATATCAGTCTGTCTCGGTTTGGAGACAGAACTAATGAAGAGTGGCTTAAAATTGTCGCAACAATTGTGGAAGCCGAGCGTTTGGGCGTGGATGGTTTGGTTTTCGATCTACGTAACAACCCTGGAGGGTATTTAGATGGCGCTGTATTTATTGCAAGCGAATTTATCAAAAGCGGGACAATTGTAACGCAAACCAATAGTGATGGAACAAAAGAAACACTTACTGTTAATCGAAAAGGTCAACTTCTAACCATTCCCATGGTTGTATTAATCAACAAAGGAAGCGCATCAGCAGCTGAAATTGTTGCAGGAGCCATAAAGGACCATAAACGTGCAACCATTGTTGGTGAGACTTCCTTTGGAAAAGGATCAGTGCAATCGCCACAGGAATTAAAAGGTGGGGCAGGAGTGCATATTACAACAGGGAAGTGGTTACTTCCAAATGGGGATTGGATCCATAAAAAAGGAATTACCCCTGATGTGGAAGTGAAAATGGACACATTTGAAGCCTCACAGGACGCACAACTGGCTAAAGCAATAGAACTTCTTATTAAATAATTGGATTATGGCGTCGGCGCTTATAACCTACTACCTTGGGGTTAGTGCTGTTTCAATTCTCATATCTTACATATATACGCACGTTGTGGATTTGAAAGTTGGAGCACGTCTCTCGCGATGGTTGGGATATGGAGCAGGAGTATATGGTGTCTGTATTGTCTGGACAGCGGTTGTTTCGTATCTCAATTACTCCACATATATTGACCTTTCGTATTATCACAGTTATATGGAACAGCTGAGCCAGTGGAAGGTGCCGTTGATTTGGGATATTGGGATACCGGTGTGGTCGCAACATGTGACCCCTTTTTACTTCCTGTTCCTGCCGTTTTATTGGTTTCATGTTGGCCAGTGGTTTCTTGTTTTTATCCAGGCCTTTTTGGCTGTTTGTGCGGCATTTCCTTTGTACGCGTTTACTAAAAAAGTCACGCAGTCTTCACGTATTGGCGTGTGTATAGTGTGGTCGTATCTCTTGTTCGGAGGGATTCAATCGTCAATTTACTACGGATTCCATGAAGTCACATTTTTCCCCCTCCTTCTATTTGCAGTTTTATGGTCTTGGAGCATACGGAGATATTGGCTTTTTGTACTTCTTTCAATTCTCATGTTGTCCATCAAAGAAGAGGTTGCATTTTTAGGCATTTGTCTGGGTATGGTGTTTTTATTCTTTGGTTCGAAAAAATACGCATGGACATTGATATTTCTTGGTATTGGATGGTTTCTCTTATCCTTTCGATTTATCGCTTTATTTCGTCCGGATGGGGGATATGAGTATTGGGGTCAGTTTGTAGGTGGATCAGGAGGTATGTGGGGCGTAGTGAGAGAGTCATTGCTGCATTCAATGAGCCTTGTGCAATCCATTGTTTTTGATGATCGGAAACTATCTATGCTTATTGAATCGTTTGGCTCATTTGGGTTTCTTCCGTTTTTATGGATACCGAATTTGATTTTTTTGTTTCCGGTTCTTTCCATGAAACTATTGTCATCTAATATCACGATGATTAATAGTTTTCATTACAGTGCGACTTACACTGGTGTTCTTGTTGGATGTGTTGTATTTACCCTTGTGAAGGTCATACCAAAAAAATATCAGGTCATGGCAGGAATATTTGTATTCTTGATGGCGTGTTTCGGAAGCAGAAATTATACAAGTAAATTTCCCCTCATGACCCTCAATGCAATACAGGCTGAGAATTTCGTTGTTCATGACGCGTCACGAAGACGAGACTATGCAATCAGTTTATTGCCACACGATGCTAGTGTGAACTGTCAATATCAGTTATGTAGTCATATTGATAGGCCGTACGGAAAACTCCTTCCAATTCCGGGACCTGTTTTTCTTGACTATATGATTATAGATAGGTCGCTCCCGATTGTCCTGAAAACAAATGATGAAATACAAGCATTTTTTTCTTCTGTTGGATTTGGTCAGTATGAAGTTGTCTATTCAAATGACCCTGTGTGGATATTCCGGAAGAAATTAAATACCAACTAAGCTTTCCGTTATTTTCTGTAGTTTTCCGTCCATGATGCCATCCAGATTGTGGAATGATTTATTGATGCGGTGATCCGTAACACGGTCTTGTGGGAAATTGTATGTCCGTATTTTTTCTGCCCGCATACCACGTCCTATGATAGAACGTTGTTCAGAAAGAGCCTGTGATTGTTCAACTTCCCGTTTTTCCCAGAGCTTTGCCCGGAGAAGTGAGAGTGCAACTTGTCTGTTTTGAAATTGGTCCCGTTCAGATTGGCATGTTACGACAATTCCTGTTGGTTTATGGCGAAGCCGAACTGCAGAGCTTACCTTGTTGACATTTTGTCCGCCCTTACCACCTGCCCGGTAAAATTCCCAAGTGATGTCTTCAGAATGAACAGCGATGTCTGCCTCAGGAATTTCAGGAAGAGCAGCAACAGTTGCAGTTGATGTGTGGATTCTGCCTTGACGTTCTGTTGTTGGTACCCGTTGTACGCGGTGTGTGCCTGCTTCATATTGTAGCTTTGTGAAGGCGCCCTCTCCTTTAATGCGAATTGCATTATCTGCAATTTCTTCAACTTTCCACCCAAGGATATTGGCATAGCGGGTATACATTCGCATGAGATCCATGGACCAGATTCGGGCTTCATCGCCTCCAGGTCCGGCTCGAAACTCTAATGTAACAATGTTGGGGTTCATAAACTTCCTTTATTACTTTGTTCCCATGAGCATTTCTCGGAGAGATTTCGGATTCCGAAGTTGTTCTTCGCGTTCTTTCTTTTTCTTTTTCTTGTCCGCGAGTTGTGTAGCAGTGATTTTTGCTGCCTCCTGTTTTTGTTGAAATCGTTCCACACGTCCCATGGTGTCGACAAACCGCATTTCACCGGTGAAAAACGGGTGACATTTGGAACAAATATCAATTTTGATTTCAGATTTAGCGGCTCCAACCGTAAAAGTGTTGCCACAGGCACACGATACTTTTGCGTCTTCGTACCAAACCGGATGAATGGATGTCTTCATAAGAAGTCTATTTTACACGAGATTGGCCTGTTTCGCAATCCTGGCATTTTGTACGGAGTTTTCCAAGGGGATGGTAATGGATACGGTGTTCTGCGATGTAAATACCCATAAATATGAATAGTGTTCCGATGAGAAAGGGCATGGTTATGGGTTCATGGAGCATGAAGTAAGAGAGGATAGCCCCGGCAATGGGATCGATGTATATATATAATGAGGCCTCGGAAGCTGGTATTTTTGATAGGCCATAGGAATAGAGACCATACGCTAGTGCGCTTGAAAACACCGAGCCAAAAATAATGCCGACAATTCCGCGAATATCTAGGGATGTCATGATTGTTGGGTTTTGGATGTTCTCAAGGATAGCTGGTGGAAGGAAAGATATGGAGCTTATGACAAATGCCCAAAACGTAAGAACGAGCGGGTTATACTTTTGGAATAGTGTTCGTCCTGTCAACATGCCGATAACACCACTAATGGTTGCAAGAACAATGAGAAAGTTGCCGAGTGCATTTCCATCAAGCCCGTTGTAATAGATAGGCTCGAGGACAATTGCAAGAATACCAACAGTTCCGATGATCATTCCCAGGACTTTATTGAACTTGAATTTTTCGTGTAAGAATAGGTAGGCAAATAAAAATACCATTATGGGTTGGGACGAGGCGATGACTGGTACGTTCATTGCAAGCGTTAGTTGAAGTCCGAGAAAGAAAAATGTGATGTTTCCAGTGATACCAGTCAAAGCATGGATGACAAGAAGCCGGAGATCCTTTTTATCATGTATAGGAAGAGCGAGTTTTTTTCGAAGGATGATGCCAAAAAGAATAGATGCAATGAAAAATCTGAGGAATGCGAGCGTGAATGGAGAGATGTTTGTGAGGCTCCATTTGAAGATAGGGGAGGCAAATCCCCAAATGATGTTGGCGATGATAAGAGCCAGTACCCCGCGTTGGATTGGCTTCATGATTAGTTGTCTTTCGTTAATTTTGCAATCACTTCGTTCGTGGTTATTATTTCACTCGTTCTCTTTTTCATGTTTTTAAGTTGCACAACGCCTTTTGCTATTTCGTCAGGCCCAAGCACCACGACATAGGGAATATTTTTTTTGTCCGCATACTTTAGTTGTTTTTCCAGTTTTGCCTGGTCCAAATACACATCAGTATTGATTCCTACTGTCCGCAGTTGAGATGCAGTCTCACCAGATGCGATACGTGATGTCTCATCAAATACAGTAACAAGAATCATGGTGTCTGAATTTGTGCTTGTCATGAGTTGTTGTTCTGTGAGGATTTCAATGATGCGGTCAAATCCAAACGCAATGCCTACTGCTGGAAGAGATTTTCCGCTAAATACGCCGATAAGATTATCATATCTGCCGCCGCCTGCTATTGATCCGGCTGAATAACTTGGAATTCTGGCTTCAAATATGGTT
>Ga0172368_10000762_pt1 | contig 45605 bp, 35 predicted proteins | sample Lak11m_FD_114540 | JGI IMG/M metagenome (GOLD analysis project Ga0172368, IMG submission 114540) | Freshwater microbial communities from Kabuno Bay, South-Kivu, Congo - kab_022012_11m | ecosystem: Environmental > Aquatic > Freshwater > Lake | place: Democratic Republic of the Congo: South-Kivu... | reverse complement strand
TTGTATTCATTGTTCATAAGGTTTTTTAATACTTATTATTTAATCGAGTTATGCTGACCGAGAAATAAATTGCCAAAAAATCTAAAAATAAAAAAGAAATTTCTGGCTATTTTGCATAACTAGCGGATATCTGCAGGAGTTTAGAAATAGTTAATGTTTTAGTGGTATTATGCGCAGTGAACCGTGTTTTTATTACTAATACCATAGCAGATATACCAACAATATGGAAGAAACCACTAAGCTCTTAAGAAAGCTGGAAATTGAGTTAAAATACCGAAATTATAGCCCTAGGACACAAGTGGCTTACAGGCGGTGCGTAGAAGCTTATGTTAGGGCGGTAGCGCCGGCACGGGTGGATGTACCAGACAGTGAGCGGATCAAGCAATTTTTGGCCGACAAAAAAGCCGCTGGCGGATCCGCACAGACAGTAAATATGTATCTAAGCGCCATTCAGTTTTTCTACCGCCACGTGGCAGAAATGCCGCTCGAGGTAGCGTTGCCACGGGCGCGTAAAACCAAAAAACTGCCGCCAGTGTTATCTCGAATGGAGGTACAAAAAATTATTGCCGCGCCGGTTAATATGAAACACCGGTGTTTGCTGGCGCTGGCCTACGGTGCCGGGTTACGGGTAAGCGAGGTGGTGGCGTTAAAAATTCAAGACGTGGATTGCGAACAAAAAATCGTTACTGTGCGAGGTGGAAAGGGGGGTAAGGATCGGCTAACGGTACTGTCGGAAAAAGTTATTCCCGATCTGCGTCGGCTAATCGCCGGCCGGATGGGAGAGGAGTATGTTTTTCCCAGCGAGCGGGGTGGAGCGTTATCGACACGGAGCGCGCAGGCTGTTTTTTTCGCCGCGGCCCGGGCGGCAGGTGTTTTCCGCCCGGCTAGCTTTCATTCCTTGCGCCACAGCTTTGCTACTCATTTGTTGGAGAATGGAGTTGACGTGCGGTATGTTCAAGAACTTTTGGGTCACAGTAATATTCGTACAACACAAATATACACCCATGTTACTAATCCACAATTAAAGAATATTGTTAGTCCGTTGTAGCTGTCAGTCTGCCCTTCGAATCCCTTCTCATAGTAATTCAATTTTTTGGCAATGAAAAAAGCCCGTGAAATTATCACGAACTTCTTTCATGGCGGGCCCGAAGGGATTCGGGTCCGGGGCAGCGGCCAAAGCTCCCGTTGGTCGCTTCGGCCGATCGCTCGTCTACGCCTCGCTGCTGCCCTTCGAATCCCTTCTCATAGTAATTCAATTTTTTGGCAATGAAAAAAGCCCGTGAAATTATCACGAACTTCTTTCATGGCGGGCCCGAAGGGATTCGAACCCTCGGTCTTCTCCGTGACAGGGAGACATGTTAACCACTACACCACGGGCCCAAAAAGTATAAGCAAAACTAGCGGCAGTATAGGTGTTTTTTGAATAGCTGTCAATGGGGGAGTAATTGACTAACTAGGTGGTTTTGCTACAGTGCTTACAGTTAAGGCAGTGTTTTTATTTGTTTACATATGGGTATATTCAATTCGTTTCGACAATTCTTTTCTAGCCCCGACGGTGGCAATGGCAGCAGTGCGCCAAAAACTAGACCAACCCCCGAAGCAGAAAAAGATGAAGAACCGATTTTGCCCGCGAACCAAGCAGTCGAGGAAGTTCAGCCGTTAGCGGAGCCAAGTGATAACATAATGAATCGATACGATTCTACTTTTCCTCGAGGGGGCCAATATCAATCAGAAAATCAACGTGATAACGATATAGCGCGGGTAGAAGAAAAGGACGTTGAGTTAAGTAAAACTAAGAAACTTAAAACTGCTGAAGCTAACCAAGCTGCAGCGCTTCGTCGGAATGATACTAGTAGGCTAAAAGAATTGCGCCAGGAAATTTCTGAACTAAAAACCGATCATGATCGAATGAATACTAAATACCAGGCTGGTATAACGGAACAACTAAGAAAGATTGACGCCGGAGAAGGCAATGTGGCTAGCCAGTTGAATGATCCAAAAAAATGGGCCGAAGCTAAAGCGGCCGAGTCGCAAGTAGAAAAATTGCGCGCGGCTAATCCAATGTTTCGTCGCCAAAGCGCCAAGTTGTCTTGGTGGGAACGAACTAAACGGCGATTTTCCTAAAATCTAAAAACAAAATCCCCCCGCTTAGCGGGGGGATTTTTAGTTTTACTTTTTGATTACTTCCTTGACCAGGGCGGCGAATGTTTCGGGGTGTTTAACAGCCAGTTCGGCTAAGACCTTGCGGTCTAAGACGCTGCCGCGTTTCTTGAGGGTGTCGACTAGGATGCTGTATTTAGAACCCAATGGGCGAATGGCGGCGTTAATGCGAACTTGCCACAAGGCACGATGGGTGCGTTTCTTTTGTTTACGACCGGCATAAGCTTGCACGCCAGCCTTAGTAGCGGCGGTACGGCCTAAGCGAATGCTGTTTTTGCGCTGTCCACGGAAACCCTTAGTGGCGCGGCGTAGAGTGCGGCGCTTCTTTAGGTGGATGACAGCTCGTTTAACTCGAGGCATAAAAGGTTAAAACAACAAAATAATTACGAGTAGGGAAGAAGACGACGTAGGTTGCGGGTTTCGGTTTTGGCGACCGTAACGTCACGGCGCTTTTTTTGTAACCCCTCACCGCTCAACCGGGTGTTATAGTGGCTCTGACCGCCGCGGCGTTGCTTAACTTTACCGGTGCGAGTAACGGTAATGCGCTTGGCAATTGATTTATGAGTTTTGAGTTTCGGCATACAATAATAACGATAAATGGCTGATTACTTCTTGTTAGGCATAAGAATAATGCTGAGTTTGCCACCTTGGGCGGAAAACGGTTGTTCAATTTTTACCGTATCACCGAACAAAGCGACAAATTGATCCATCACTGCTTTAGCTTGTTCAACAAAGCGACGTTCACGACCGCGCAGGATCATTTCGATTCTAACTTTGTCGTTGTTGGCTAAAAATTTGGCGGCGGAATCATGACGAATGTCGATATCGTGCTGACCAATGCGGAGAGACAACCGGATACCTTTCGTTTCAACCGCCTTTTGGTTAGCTTTGCGGCTGCGAGCTTCTTTTTCCTGTTTGTATTTAAATGATCCTAAGTCGGTAATGCGACACACTGGGGGTTCAGCTTTTGGTGACACTTCCACTAAATCAAGTTCCGCTTCTTGAGCCATGCGCAAGGCTTCGGCTGAACTCATAAGGCCAAGCATTTCACCTTGGTCGTTAATCAACCGCACCTGCGGGATGCGGATTTGTTCGTTACTGCGAAATTCTTGAACCAGCGGTTTTTCTGGTCGCTTTTTTCGACTTCGGCGCATAAAAAAATATTCAATCTATTATGGAGATGGCGGGAGTTGAACCCGCGTGTCGGAAGATAACACTACCACGTACTCCAAGCTCAGTCTACTTTATTGATTTAGAGCGATAGCTTTAAAGTAAACGAAATGGCGACCGCTCGGTCCGATGCAATGGTCAGTATGAGCCATCGGCATGCTCGTACCCAAGCCTTTGTATAACACCGGTGGATCCCCTAAAGGCGTTGGGGCACCGATGGTTGTCAAGCCCTTAGGCGACAACAGGGGCAAAAGTTGGGACAGCAAATAAATTGCTGACCGCTAACTTTGCCTTGGCGAACAAGTTTGCACTTATTCATTGTTCACGCAGTTTTTCGAGGTGAGTGAACATGCTCGGCTTGCCGTGGATAGAGAAATGCCCCCGAGCGATGCCCGGCATCCCCGCGTTTAATCACGACCTTACTTAGAGCGACGGAGCGTTCGAGCTACATCACGAGCAATGTCGCGGCGGCGGATTGTTTCCCGCTTGTCAAATTGCTTTTTTCCCCTGGCTACGGCCAGTTCGACTTTTATTTGAGTGCCCCGAGTATACACGGAAAGTGGCACAACTGTCAAGCCTGCTTGTTGGGCATGACCGGCCAAAGAGGCCAATTCTCGGCGGTGTAATAGTAAGCGTCGTCGTTGCGTCGGGTGATAGTCTGGATTAGGGCCGGCTTTAGCGTAAGGCGAGATATGACAGTTGGTTAGATACGCTTGAACGCGGCCAGTCCGCGGATGAGTAGTGATGGTGACAAACGCTTCTTTCAAACTTAATTGACTGGCACGGACTGATTTTACCTCCGGTCCGGTTAATACAATACCGGCCTCGTAAGTTTGCAAGACATGGTATTTAAACTTAGCCGTTTTGTTGACTGCGTAGATCATAGAGAGACAGCATCAGCGTAGTATATTTAGCCAGAAAAAGGAAGTGGCTCGATGCTGTCACTTTTGGCAATGATGTGTTATAATACAAGCAACAGTTTTTTTGTATGTCATTGCAACGGGTTCGATTCGAAATTGCCACCTCGTCGCTGCTAAAAGTTGTAGCGGTGGCTTTATTGTTGTGGTTTTTATACACCGTCCGAGAAGTGCTGGCGATTTTGTTTGTGGCGATTATCGTAGCTTCGGCGGTCGACCCATTGGTAGAATGGTTTGTAAAAAGAAAGATCCCGCGCATCTTTGGCGTGTTGGTTATATATATTTCTTTGTTATCGCTAATAAGTTTAGTGGTAGCGGCGTTGTTGCCGCCGGCACTCAATCAAATCCATCAATTGGCCACTAACTTCCCGCAGTACTGGCAACGTTTCAGTTCGGAAATTGCCAATTTGCAGCAAGGATTACTTTCTTCCGATATTCCGCCGACAATTACGGAAGCGCTAGATTCTTTCCGGTCGGGATTAGCGTTAAGTGGAAAAAATATCGTTGGCACGGTCACAGGAATTTTTGGTGGTATCGCGTCGTTTGTGTTAATTATGGTGATGACGTTCTATCTTTTAATGGAAGAGCAAGCGATTAAACGGCTACTGCGTTTGGTAGCGCCGGCGCACTATCAACCATATTTAAGCCAACTGTTATTTCGGATGCGCGACAAAGTAGGTTTATGGTTGCGCGGTCAGCTGATTTTGTCGTTTATCATTGGCTTGATTGTTTTTATCGGTTTACAAATCTTCGGTTTGTTTAATCCGTTGTTTCGAGAATACGCTTTAGCTTTAGCGTTGTTGGCGTTCTTGTTTGAGTTTATTCCTTATTTGGGGCCGCTCTTGGCGGCGATCCCCAGTGTGTTTATTGGTTTGATTCATTCGTTGCCATTGGCGATTGCCGTTGGTTGTTTTTATATTGTGATGCAGTGGCTCGAAAATAACATTATTGTGCCGCAAGTAATGCGTCGTGCGGTGGGGTTGAATCCGATTATAGTGATCGTCGCGCTCTTGGTGGGGGCGCGGGTGGGTGGAATTATCGGTATGGTTTTAGCGATTCCGGTGGCGACAGTGTTGTTGGTGCTAATCGAAGATATTTTTCAAGCGCTCGATGAACGAGAAACTACCGCCGACGAAGACAATGCATAATCTTTGTTTGAACTATTTTGTTTATGGCCTTCCGTTATCGTCACGCACCGTTTATTTTTATCGCCCTGTTGTTGGCATTAACTTTTGGGTTATTGGCCTTAGTACACGTGCAACCGCAGACAGTAGCGGTATTGCCAGATTCATCCGTTTTAACCGCTCAATATCAATCGGCGGTGCGGGTAATTATTAATCAATATCGGTCGAGTGAAAGTAGTTTGCCGCCAATTGATCGATTAACCGCCGGTCAGCGGGCTGATTGGCGTGCCGCCACTGCCGCTTGGCGTGATCAATTACTCGGGCTATCGGTGCCGGGGCCGTATCGTGATTTTCATTTGCAGTTGGTATTGGAATTTGATGCCCTAACCAATGCCATTAGTACCGACGCGTTAACCACGCCCGAGACGGTGGGTAAAATAACGGAGCTAATAAACAAAACTCCGTGGTTAACGCCAGTTTCGGTTAGTCAGTAAGTCGCTTTCATGCCACGGTGGGAAGAAATATCTAGCGCTGTTGAATCAACACCTGCTCCGGTAACGGAACGGGTGGTTGTTCGTCGTCGCTTCGGCTGTCTGCATTGCTGCGGTTTGTTTGGGTTAATTTTTTTCTTGATAATTATTTGGGGTGTAAACACAGTGGCGCGAACCGGGTTAGTAACTGTACCATTGGTTAGTGCTTGGGTGTTTCATCCAACTGCGCCAAGCCGAGTGGTAACAGCTGCAGCCAATACCTCGCTTGATAATTTTTCTTTAGTTCCCGGGCCAAACAATACCTTTACCACCAAAATTACCGAACAGGAGTTAACTCAGTTATTGCGCCAGAGCTTAGGTAGAAGCGACCGCAAAAGTTCGTGGCAAGTTAATTCGGCCCAAATAGCCGTGCGGGCGGATGCGGTAGAACTGTCTGTCTCCTTAAATAAACCAAACACCACTGTTTTATTAGAGGCAATACCAATAGTTACTACCACCGGGCAGTTACAATTAATATCCAAATCGGCTTTCCTGGGTAGTTTGTCGTTGCCGCCGCAAATAGTATCGTTGGCGCTTGATCGAAGTTTTAATCAGTTATTAGCAAAACAATTTGCCACTGAACCAATTGCCATGGTGCGAACAGAGATGATCGAAGGGGCGTTATTGATAACTTTTCAACCCAAAGCTGCGCCGGTTATAAAACCTTAACTTGTTTTTACTATGCGTCGTCGCGTATTAATTACTCATCTGGGTGTTTGGCTGGTGCCACTGGCTTGTTTTGGAATTTGGCAATGGTGGATGACCGTACCAAGAGCAGCGGTAGAAACTACGTTAGTATCGTTGGTGGCCGTGGCGGCGATGACTTGGTGGTTAACAGCGCGGAGCGTGGGGATCCAGCGGGTGCGGCAACAACTGCATCGGCGTGAATATTGGCGATTTGCGATTAGTCCGTTTTTGCTTACTTTGGGGGTAATCGGAGCGTTGCTTGTAACGGAAAGCTGGTGGTGGCGCGAGGGGACAATGCTCCTAGGCGCGGTTGGCACCGGTGCGATTTTTCAAAACTTATTTAATCGGTTTTTTCGCCCGACACATTACGTTAGTCGATCATTTGAAACATTGTCGTTAAATGTAAATGTGGTGGCACTTTTTTTGCTGGTGACTACCGCTTATAGCTTTGTGGCATTTTTAAGTACGCCGGTTTGGATTGTGGCGTTAGTGGTAGTAATTTCCGGCACGCTGCTTACTTATCAGACATTTTGGATTAGTGGGATTACTTTAGCACAGAGCTGGCGGTGGTTGGTGGTATTACAGTTGCTCTTTGTTGAATTATTTTGGGTGCTAGTACTGCTGCCGCACACTTACTATGTTAAGGGTGCATTATTGTTAGTGGCGGCCTACATTGGTGTTACCGTGGCACGTAATCAATTACTGGGCATCTTGACTAATCAGCTGATTAGGCGTTATCTTGCGGTTGGCGGCATCGCGGCCGCGCTAATATTATTGAGTGCCCAGTGGCTATAATTTTTTCCGAACAAGAATATGATAAACATACTAACAAAAATTTCACACTGGCATCGTAAAGAGCATCGAGTAATGATTACCGTGGTGGTAGTAGCGGTGCTGGTTGGTGGGGCCAGCGGAATAATTGGCGAGTTATTTGCTCGTGGTTGGTTGCTACAGATGGTATCTAAGAATCAACAGCTGACCGAACTAAACAATCAATTTTATACTTTGCTATCTAAATATCAACTGATTAGCGCCAATGCCGACCAGCCGTTAGAAATTGTAATTCGTCAGGCACAGGACACTTCTGGTTTGCAGGTTATAACCAGGGTGGTGAGTGGCGGTGTAATCCAAACGGCTCGCCAGGGTACGGTTACTTTTTATCCAGTCCGCAATACGACCGCAACCGATCCGTTAACCGCCGCTTACCAAACCGATGATCAATTAGGCCAAGGAGTAATTATTACCAACGATGGTTGGGTGGTAACCACACGGCAAGTATTATCCAAACTAACCGGACAGGTTGCTGTGACAGCCAAGGGTGATACCTATGCCGTCGAAAAAATAGTCACCGACCCGTTGACCGAATTTGTGTTTGTTAAAATAGCCGGAACTAATTTACCGGTGGTGTCGTTAGCTAAAACTATTCCGGCATTAGGCAGCGGCTGTTTTACACTGGTTGGTACACAAGGATTAACCACCGCCACCGTCACCGATCAACACCTACGGTTGTCTGGCCGACCGGCCAGTAATACCGAACGGTTCGACGAATATGTACAAGTGGCCGACTTGGTGGCGAGCACTGCTGGTATGCCAGTGTTTGACGAACAGGGGATAGCTCAAGGATTAACTGTGACAGTCGATGGCAAACTAGTAGTTCGACCGTTGGCTATTTTAAATACTCAGGTGGAGCCAGTGTTAAAAAACGGTCAGGCCGAACGAATGCAATTAGGTATTGATTACATTTTACTTGATCAGTTGGCATTCCCACCGTCGGTGTTGTTGCCGTATCAGCAGCTTCAACGCGGCGCATTGGTGTACCGAAACGCGCGGCTTAATGTTGCTGGTGTAGCGGCAGACAGCCCGGCGGCTAAAGCCGAAGTTGCGGCGGGAGATGTTATTTTGAAAGTTGACGGAGTGGAAGTAAACAGCAACCAGCCACTAACTAACTTGGTTCAAACTTATCGCGCTGGTGATAATATGATTTTAACCGTTTGGCGTGAGGGGAATGAACGAAATGTTACCGTTACCGTTCAGACATTAAAAAAGTGATCAGCTTATTGCAGTTTTTAAAACCCCGTCTCCAGCGGGGTTTTTAGTTAGGGGCTAGGAACTAGTGACTAGGGGGCTAGGGATCAGGGACTAATTACGAATTCGAATTAATCCTTGCCCGTATTAAAGTAATCTTGATTCATGATTTGTCTGTTTGCCCCAGCGGAACGTTGGCAGCGGGCGTTACTTTTTGTCACTCCTCCTTCACCTTTCTCATATAAAAATATGTTGACAGCCATTTTAAATTATGATACAGTTGACTATCCAGTAAAAATATGCCGCTTTTCACGGTAAATTGGTTTAATTTTAGATAAAATAAGCAATAAAACAAGTTTTTTGCAGTTAGACTTAAATATGCAACAGCACATCAACTATTTTGCCATCTTACAGAAACGCCTCAAGGTTATTGCGGTGGTGATGTTAGGTGTGATTTTTATTGGCATGATAGTAACAGCTTTACAAACGCCGAAGTTTCGCGCCAGTGTGCAATTGCTAGTGGTGGAAGAACAGGTTAACCACGATGCTTATGCCGCCATTCGTTCAGCCGAAAAAATCAACACCAGTTTGACCCACATTATCGCCACCACCTCTTTTGCCGAAACGGTTTTAGCCAATGCTTCGGTGCAACGACAATTGTTCCCGCGTCGGAGTGACGAACTGCAAGCGGCCTGGCAGCAAACCGTAGCGGTGCAAGTAGTACCGGAAACCGGCCTGTTAAAGATTGATGTTTATCACGCCGATCCTAATCAAGCCGTGGCCATTGCTAAAAGTATCAGCCAGGTGTTGGCAACTAACGCGCAACGCTACACCGGTTCGCCCCTAGTTAAAATTGAACGGGTTGATGGGCCAATCAGTTCGCCTTACGCGGTTAAGCCGAATATTATCTTGAACGTTTTGGCTTCGGTTGTGTTGGGAGCGTTGCTAGCGGTTGGTTATGTTTTGCTAACCACGCGCGCCGCCGACGAAGCGGCGATCCAAGCGGTTGAAAGTGAATTAAAGATTCCGGTCTTAGTAAACAGTGTTGATGAACCAGACGAATTAACCGGAGCTTAAAAGTATTTATGAACGATGCGTCTGCTAGCTACTCGCCGGCAGGCGCATCGACATTAGTACTTTTCTACATCAGAAAAGTGCGCGTAAATTGACAACCAAACAATCATAAACAAACAAAAGAGCCAGTTGTTTTCTGGCTCAGGAGGTGCGAGATGAAACAATTCATCGTTAGTTTCTTGTTGGCTGCAATTGCTTTGGCAGTGCCGGCCTTTGGTCAAAATGCAAACGAGGTCGAGCAGCTGCTCGGCCCGACTACCACCACAACCACGGTTCCGGTTGCAACTACTACGACCACGGTTATTAATGAACCAGTCGTAGCAGAGGCGACAGCAGGGGAATCAGTTCCGCCTAACCGTGACACGAGTGAGGATGCCGAGGATCTGCTTAATTCATCTGAATCGGTAAATACTCAAAGCGCTCCGCCCGACTCGGCGGTGGATGTTCAAGGAAAACAAGTGGTTGGTGATGAAAATCTTATGCCGCTCAATGCGGATATGCCGCGTGACCGACACGGAGCCACCTTTGCAGTCAAGGAGTTCTATGCTCCCAGCAAAGTGGAGATGGGTAAAATCCGTACCGATGTGTTGGATAAGGCGGCGGCTACCTACTTTACCATTCCGGCCAATCAGCGCCCGCGAATTCGGGTTTATGCCTTTGCCGATGTTATTAAATATCGCGGGCATCATACCGAGTTTAATCCGGTGCTGTCGATCGCGCGGCTATCGCCGATCGTGCAATATCTCAACGAACAAAAAGATGTACCGCTCGACCATATTGTCTACGGGTTTTACTCGGAGACAGCTAAAGGCCAGCGCTACACCGCCGTAAAAGTGTTCCGAGATATTATACCCGGCGCCGTCGAGAAAAAAATTGTGAGTGAAAAGGAAGTGCCAGGCAAACCGGCCTGTAGCGACGACATCGATAACGACGGCGACGGTAAAGTCGACTTTCCAGCCGATCCGGGGTGCGCAAGCACCGAGGATAGTTCGGAAATCGACGCGCTTAAACCGGCCTGCAGCGATGACATTGACAACGACGGCGACGGTTTGGTTGACTTTCCGGAAGATCCGGGATGCGTTAACGAGGCGGACTCGGCCGAAGATGAACCGGTAAAAACGGTCGCATCGTTTGCTCCGTCCGAATCGGACTGGTCGCTGTTTGTTCAGACTGAATGTGCGTGGGGTTTTTATCCCCGACCGTTCAAAGAAAAAACCTTCACCGGTTATGACAAACAGTCGGCTAATAACAACGGCTGGAATAACTACCAGTCGTTCAATGCGCTGTTTGGTATCGAATTTCGGCGGCGCGCGCTATTGTTTCGCGGCGCAGCTGGGCTTGGGTTGGGCCATGTGCTTACTCCTGACCCCGCTGAAACTCAAAACCAATCACAGCATAACTTCTGGGGCTTTCGAGCTTTAGCTGAGTTAGGTTGGGATATGGGTGAAAAAAATGGTTGGGTAATATTACTTGGCGGTTCATTCGCCAGTTTGCGACCCGACGACGAACTCGATTCATCCGAGGCTGCTTTTACGGCGCCGCATTTAACGCTCGCTTATCGAATGACGATGGGTGAAACGGTATTACTTGTGCCGTATTTACGGGGCGGGTACATGTTTCACTATTATCAGGAGATACCGGATCAAAGCGATGTTAAACACGCTTCCGGTGGTGCCGGCAGTGCCGGCATCGAAATAATGTTCTAAGTGTAAAACTGGCGGTGGGGAACCATTCCCCGCCGTCAACAACTTGTCACCCTAAAAACAAACGGAGGTTGGTCATGAAAAACTTGACCACGCATTGGTGTCCTTGGCTCGTCGCCCTGGTGGCGACGTTTCTCTTTTCTCTTTCCTTCGTTGGCTGTTCGGCCGACGAACAAGACGGCACCGATGAAAAGTCGGCCGTGATTCTGCCTGTCGATGATGACGCCGATGACGACACGATGATCGACGACGACACATTCGATGACGACGGCACTGACGACGACGCCAGTGATGACGATACGTCTGACGATGATGTTGTTGATGACGACGTCGATGACGACACGTCCGATGACGACATTGACGACGATATCGACGATGATGTTGATGATGACACTGATCCCTGCCCCGACGGCTGTTTGATTGATAGTGTATGTTTTGCCGCCGGTGCTACAGTTGGCAATTGCTTGATCTGCGACCCGACGAATTCCAACAGTGCTTGGACACCCAATGACGGCGCGGCTTGCAGCGATGGCGAATTTTGCACCGGCGCCGATGTTTGCGAATCTGGTGATTGCGTGGTTCACGCCGGGAACCCATGCGATGCTTGGGAAACTTGCAACGAGTTGACGGATACTTGCGATATCGTGATTATTCCGACAACGACCACGACAACGATGGTTCCAACTACCACTACCACCACTGAGCCTCCGGCTACCACCACTACGTCGGTACCGGCGACTACTTCGACCACCACCACGACGATGTCATCGACTTGCGTTGATGCCGACGGTGATGGTTATTCGCCGACCGACGGCGCTTGCGGCCAGATCGATTGTAACGACCAAAACGCCACGGTTCATCCAAACGCGCCGGAATTGTGCGACGGATTGGATAACGACTGCGTTAGTGGCCAAGTGACTGGCCAGAGTTTGATCGCGACTTGCGGTTATCTCTATGTCGATTACGACTCCAGTATTGATGCAGTCACACTCAAGGGCGACGGCTATGGCGCGTACTTCTACGTGGCTCACTTCGAAGATGCAGGCCCGCCGTCGTTGTACCACTATCGCAATATGTCCAGCGTTCCACTCAATACTGGCTGGTTCTACTTTACCGGATACGGGAACAAATTCACGTTTTCGGAAAACAATCAGCAGACGGGCTGGATGTATCTGGTATCATCGCCGGCACTGGATAATACGGAGCTCGATCCAGACGGCATCATCGTAAACACGGCCAAGATCAATTATTATGATGAAGGTACCGGCGAAGCGCTGGAAATTCTCAGCCGGACGCCGCAGGGCCCCGATTGTAACGAATTGGTCAGCATTATCTACGAAGACAATAGCGAATCGCTGGCCGACAACGGCAACGATGCCTATTCGCAGGTCGAAGCGCTTTACTACTGTGAGCACGATCTGGTGTTCGACTGGACCCATTCGCAGTTGTGCGACTGGGATTCGCCGTGGGCAACGCTGAAAGCCTGCCTGCAGGGCTGGGACTTTATCTTTTACGCGCCGGTGGTTGGTTGTTCTACCAACGCTCAGTGCAGTGATAACCTGGCTTGCAATGGCGGGGAAACCTGCGTGTCTGGCGCCTGTGTTGACGGCGTTGACTGGTGCGATGTGGGCGAAACTTGTGCAGAAAGCACACCTAGTCCTATTTGCACTCCTGGTGGTTTCGGCGATACTGGCGCGATCAGCGATCTGGGAAACTCGATTGCGATTGACTGGCCGGTGGTCGGTAATACCATCTATGGGTTGGTCAACGGCACCTTCGACATTGCCACATGGGGTGCCACCACTCGAGTGTGGGTGTTCTACGACGGCATTGGCGTCGGCAACTCCGCGCTGTTCAGTGCTACGGCGTTGAATAGCATTGCCGCACTAAGTGAAGTCACGGCAACGAAGTTCAACCTGTTCGTTTGTATCAACGGCGGAACGTCCGTGTGTACCGACGCCGATCGCAAGTGGGTCGACATTGACGCGCCCTGGGCGCTCACCGGTTTGACCACCGTTCATGACGGGTCGAACCAGTGGTTTGTCCGCTAAAACATTTCATCTTTCACATTCAATCGCCACCCCGCTTAGCGGGGTGGCGATTTCTTTTTGTTTTAATTTCGTTGAGTTATAGCGGCAAAAATGATACAGTACAAGTGTATGGAACGAACCATTCGCCTGGGAGTATGGCAAGTGAGTAGTGAGAGTGTTGCTGCGGCTGTGGCGATATTTTTTGTTAGCGGATTAATGATTTGGCAACTGCTGTTTGGTTTTTCATGGGCGGTCTATTTGGCCTGTCTTGGTGTAGCCGGTCTGTTAACGGTGATTACACCAGTGGTTGGGCTATATACGGTTGTTATTTGTACCATGTTATTTGAACGTTGGTTTACGTTACAACCGCTACAGATCGGTCAGCAATTAGTAAAACTATACCCGCTCGACATTATTTTGGTTTGCATGGCCATTGGTATCGCTGGTCAATGGTTAGCCGGCAAACGTCGAGTTTGGCGGGACGATTTATTTAGTTGGACTTTATGGCTGTTTGTAGCCGTGGTAACGGTTCAGTTTATTCGAGCCTGGTTTGACCCTACCGCCAATATAACATTGGCGTTTTCGACGTTTAAAAACTACGCCTTGTATGCGGTGGTGTACTGGTTAGCGCTAATAGTGATACGAACGCCGGTGCAATATCGCCGGTTTATTCAGTCGTTTTTTGTGGCCGGTATCGGTCTGTTGTTCTTTGTTGGTTATGGCTTAATCACCGGCCATGGGTTGTGGGCGGAATATGTGCCGCTGTCTACCCCTGGAGCGCGCTTACTTGGCGGTCCACATAGTTTTTATTTAGCGATAGTTATTTTGATGTTGTCACATTGGCTAGTATCGCAAAAGCGTTCCTGGGCAGAACTAGCACCATCGTTAATGTTGCTGTTGCTTTGGGTAGTGGGGTTACTAGCGTCGCTCCAGCGGCACTTATGGCTGGCGGTGGTAGCGGCGGCGGGAGTGTTGATTTGGCAATATCGATCGAGCCAACGGCAGGCGTTGCGGCAAGTAATCGGCGCGGGTTTGTTTGTCTGTGCCATTATTGTTACCGGTGTGTTTTGGGTGTCGTCTTGGCATTTAACCAATTTACTCCTCGATGCCGATATTGTGCGGTCGCTGCAATTTCGCTTGCTGGCGTTAGTGGGTAGTGGTGGTGATTCGAGCACGGTTTGGCGAATTGCTTCGTGGTTTGCGGCCTGGCAGGCTTGGCAAGGGCATTGGTTGTTTGGCACTGGTTTGGGTAAATTACTCCACGTGGTGATAGGTGACCAGGAGTTTAATGTGGAAATGCGTGAACTGCATAACGGTTTTATCGGCCTGACTTTACAGTTGGGATTGGTGGGAATTGGTGCAGCCATAATTATGTTTGGCCAATGGTTACGACAGTTGTGGCAACGGCTGTCGCGCAGTTCAATTGCCGCTCGCCATCAACTACTTTTGTTTGTTGGCCCAACCGTATTATTTTTAGTGGCGGCCAATTTTGGCACCTATTTAGATATTAATTTGCTGGTGATTTTCTGGTGGTTAGCCACTGCCGGCACTGCCTTAGCTCTGCGATTTACTCCCAAATCATCTTTATGATTCGCTGTTCGGTCATTGTTGTTACTCATCAATCAGCGGCGTTAATCGCCGGCTGCTTAGAGGCGATCCAGATGCAGTTAACCACTGCCGATGAATTGATTGTGGTTGATAATGGTTCAATCGACGGTACGCCGGTAATAGTGGCACAGCAATTTCCACGAGCGCGTTTAATTTTGCAGCACAACCGTGGGTTTGCCGCCGGAGTTAATCGCGGTTTAGCGGTTAGTCATGGCAAATACGTATTGCTGGTTAACCCAGACGTGTTGCTTGAGTCGGACACGATTACTTTAATGGTTGCCTGGGCCGAACGCCATCCGCAAGCCGGCGTTATTGGCGGGCAACTTATTAACCGGTTTGGCCGGCCACAAGCCACTTGGGGAGCGATGCCCAACTGGCGAACCGAAGTAATGCATACCGCTCAGCTACATCGCGTGTTGCCCGGCGGACGCTACACGCCGTATTCGCATTTAACCAGTTGGCAGTATCAACAACGGCCGGTTGATTGGGTGAGTGGCGGGTTAATGCTACTGCGCCAAGCAGTGGTGCGGCACATTGGCCAGTTTGATGAACGATTTTTTATGTATTTAGAAGATGTTGATTTTTGCGCGCGGGCGCGGCGGGCCGGTTGGCAGGTTTGGTATCTACCAACGGTGCAAGCCGTTCATGCTCATGGTGCCAGCTGGCATGGTAATAAAGCAGCGGCACGCGCCGCCGAACAGGCTAGCTTATTAAAGTTTTGGCATAAGCATAATCGGTTAATGTGGCCGCTACGATTGTTGATTGCTTGTCAGAGTGGCTGGCGTTATTTGGCTGGCCGCACCTAGTTTTTCTTATTTTCATGCGTATTTTGCAGGTCCATAAGTTTTTCTTTGCTCACCGTGGTGCCGAGCGGTATTATTTTGATTTATCGGAGTTGCTTGCCCAGCATGGCCATGAGGTAATTCCGTTTGCCATGGCTGATGTGCGTAACCTGCCGTCGCCGTATCAAGATTACTTTTCGCGCCATATCGATGTTTCGCAACCGCGTTGGTCGCTAGACTCCTTGCGCCTTATTCCAACCTTGTTTAACAATCGCGATGCCGCCGCCGACATTGCACGGTTAATTCAAGCCACCAAACCGCAGCTGGTGCACATTCATAATATTTACCATCATCTGTCGCCGTCGATTCTAGCGGTATGTAAATATTATAAATTGCCGGTAGTAATGACCATCCACGATTTCTTTTTGCTCTGCCCTAATTACGATCTGTTCTTGCGCGGCAAGGTATACGAACGCTGTCGGCCGAAAGCCTACTGGCATTGCGTGGCCGATCGGTGCGTTAAAAACTCTTTAGGCGCGTCGGTGGTGGGGGCATTCGAAGCTTATCTAAACTCATGGTCGGGAGCGTATCAGCAGCATGTCGATGCTTTTGTTGCTCCCAGCCGCTTTGTAAAACAAAAGTTTGCCGAATGGCATTTTGGAGCGGTTGATCGGATGGCGGTGATCCCGCACTTTTTGCCCACGCCAGCCAAAGCGCCGCGGCCGATCGCCGGTGAATATTTGTTGTTTGTGGGCAGTTTAATGCCCGGTAAGGGCGTGGCAGCGGTTCTAGAAACATTGGCGAGCGAACGGTTTGATATTCCTTTTCATATCGTGGGCGATGGCCCGGAGCGGCAAAAGTTAGAACAATTAGTTGACCGTTTAGGTTTACGGTGGCAAGTAACTTTTCATGGCCGCTTGGTTGGTGCAGAACTGGCGGCGGTAATGCACCGCAGTCGATTGGTAATTGTGCCGTCGTTGCAATACGAAACATTTGGGTTGGCGGTGTTAGAAGCTTTTGCGGCCGGCAAGCCGGTGTTAGCCAGCACTCAAGGGGCGCTGCCGGAGTTAGTTGACAGCACCGTTGGCGGAATTTTTCATCACGGGCAAAAAGGGTCGCTCGGGCGAATGTTGCGACAGTTATGGTATCACAACGATTTACCCAGTTTGGGCGCGGCCGGTTACCGGCGGTTGTTAGAACAATATAACGGCGAGAAACACTACCAGCAATTGTTGGCGCTGTATCAGCATTTGCTCGAGCGGCCGGCAATTACGTCATAACTTCATGTCAAACTTTAAAGTTTCAACGCTGTCACTCTGTCTATTAGCGGCGATAATCGCTATTGGTGCTACTGGGTGTTTCTTTTGGTTTGGAGTGTCCAACAGTCGCGGTGCCACTACCGATAGCTTGTATCCGCGCTTGGCCAACTATTTTTTAAAAACACCGATTACCGATGCCGAGGCTACCGAACTGGCGCGGTGGGATATTGTGGTGTTGGGCATGCAGGCCCAAACCGTTTCACCCGAACAAATCAAGCGGATCCGGCAACTTAATCCGCAAGTAAAAATACTAGCTTACGTGGCGGCGCAAGAGTTTCCCGGCCATTATGAGCAGATCGAGGCGGCCGATGGCTTATGGCATCGGCTACTGTCTGGCATCGATTCGGGCTGGTGGTTGTGGCGGCCCGACGGCAGCAACTTTTCGTCTTGGCCCGGGAATCGCTCGGTTAACGTAACTAACTTGGCGTCGGCTAACCGTTTGGGCCAACGTTGGAACACCTACTTGCCGCAGTTTATGCACGATCAGGTAATGAGCAGCGGTTTATGGGACGGTATTTTTTACGATAACGTGTGGGGGAGCGTGTCTTGGGTGGGCGACGGCCAAATGGATATTAATCGCGATGGAACTAAAGACGACGCCGCTTGGTTAAATCAGCAATGGCACGACGGCATGGCCACGATGCTGGCCACGTCTCGTCGGCTCGAAGGTGCTGGCGCGCTTATTTTAGGCAACGGCACTAACGATTATCAAGAATCACTTAACGGCCGGCTGTTCGAGAACGCTTATCGTGACAGTTGGACCGGCGATGAAAAACAATACTTTGGTGTAATGCAGCGGGGCCGAGACCCGCGCGTCACCATTATCAATCGCAGTACGTTTAACATCGGCCAGTCGACCGATTATCGCAGCGTTCGTTACGGTTTGGCGTCAACTTTGCTGCAAGACGGCTATTACGCTTATGATTGGGGTGACCAAAGCCACGCCCAATTGTGGTGGTACGACGAATACGACGCGGCCTTAGGCAAACCAACCGGCAGCCCGTGTTTGGTTACCGTTAATAATCGAACTGCCAGCGGCTGTCAATTCGATCCAGCGGCTCCGGAAGGTTTATGGCGCCGTGACTTTGAACGCGGGTCGGTTTTTGTTAATGCTACTGCCAATAGCACCGCAGTGTTATTTAACAACGAAGAATTTGAAAAATTGCGCGGTGAGCAAGACAGCGCCACTAACAGCGGTCAGCGCATCAACGTAGTTTCGTTAGCGGGTCGAGACGGTTTGGTAGTCTACCGACCGCTGACAGAAATATTTAATTCGGCTTTTATTAACGGCCAGTTTGCGCGTATTTTTAATGCCGCCGGCACCGCACAACGCAGTGGTTTTTTTGCCAGCCGACCGCAGTTTGCCGCCGGCAGTCAGTTATTAATTACCGATCTCGACGGCGACGGCGCACTGGAAACATTGGCGGCCGGCAAGAGCGCGGTCAGTATTGCTGATACTTCCGGTAAAATCAGGGCTACTTTTTGGCCTTATGGCACCAGTTACAACAAAGGCATTAATTTGGCGGTGGGCGATCTTAACGGCGACGGCACACGCGAGATTATTACCGGTACCGAACTGGGTGGCGGGCCGCAGGTGCGAATCTTTAACGCCGAAGGAAAATTAATTAACCCAGGATTTTTTGCTTACGGTAAAGACTATCGCGGCGGAGTTAATATTGCCGTGGGCGATCTTAATGGTGATGGCACGGCCGAAATTGTGGCTGGCGCCGGCGTTGGCGGCGGGCCGCACGTGCGGATATTTAACCGCGATGGCAAGTTGCTTTCGGCCGGTTGGTTTGCTTATAGCCAGAAATTTCGAGGCGGGGTTAATGTGGCGGTGGGTGATATCACCGGCGACGGTAAGGCCGATATTATTACCGCTCCGGGCAACGGTGCCACAGCCGAAATAAAAATCTGGAACGACAAAGGCCAGCAGCAAGGCGCAAGCTGGTTGGCGTTCGACGCTAGTAACCGCGGCGGCGCTAAAGTAGCGGTGACCGATTTAACCGGTGATGGCATAGCCGATATAATTGCCACCAGTTTGAACGTTTTCTAAAAGCAGAGGATAATACCGATATGACCACAACTCAAAAACAGCCAACGCTAATTCGCCGTGTTTTTAACGCGGTTTGGTTTCATTTGCGTCATTTGTTGGTGCGGCGCTACCGCGTGCGCTATCAGCATAATCTTAAACACCTGGTGGCGGATATTTTGATTTTGCTGATAGTAATCGCGCTAATAGTCGTCAATGGCTATATTTTCCTAGTCTTTACTAAATGGGCGGTTTCACTGCAAGTGCAAGTTAGTATAGACGGCCCAACCGCCGTTCGGAGCGGTCTGCCGGTTGAATATACAGTGACCGTGGCAAATACCGCTCGGCGCGGTACATTAACCGACGTAGTACTGTTGTTAGATATTCCCAGTGCGTTCCAAGTGGAAAAAGTTTCCGAACCATTGGCGGTGAATAATCAGGTTACTTGGGAAAATATTTTACCGCGGCAGCGGCGGCAGTTAACTATTTTTGGAGTGTGGCTGGGTAATTATGATGATTCATACCAGTTGGCCGCTCAAGCAGTTTATCAGCAGTTCTCGCCGGTCGATGAAACGCTCCAATGGACAGATGAACGTGACAGCAGTAGTCAAATTACTATTAACGGCTCGACGGTGGCTTGCACGGTGTTAGCGCCAGCCAAGGGTGTGAGCGGGGAGTATGTGTGGCTAACCGTGCAATGTAAAAACGATGGCACGGAAACGGTAGACCAAGTGGAGCTATCTGCGCCGGCATTAGTTGGTAACGGGCAATTAACCCGCAGTATTCCAGCGGCTGCTGCTGGAAAGTGGCTACTTGGCTCGCTGGCCGCCGGCGAGCAAAGCGAATTAGTTCAAATGCTGATACAACTAAATGGCGCGGTTAATACGGTAGCAACAATTCCATTGGAGCTACGAGGAGTATCAGCCACCACCAATTGGCTGCTTGACCGACCGACAGCGTCAATCGGCTTAGTGCCCAGCCCGGTAGCTATTACCATGGTTAGCAACGGTCAGGCTAATTTAGCGCCACAACCGGGCGAAGAACAAACGTTACTAGTCACGATTCAAAATATTTCAAAACAATCGCTAGTTGGGATTACACCGGTGGTAGATTTTTCTGCCAGTATTTTCGATCGTCAGGCTGTTGTGAGTGAACCAGCAGGGGAATGGCGGGGCGATTGGTTAGTGTGGCCGGCCCGGACAATCAATGCTGGCGAATCGGCTACTATCACCATAAAAGCAGCTACGCCGGTCGTGGTGACTGTGTCGCAGCAGCAAATAATCGCCGGCATTATTCAAAGTGATAATGATAATCTAGCCAGTCCAACATTCAGTCAATGGACATTGTTTACCCAAGCGTTTAGTAGTCGGCTCGAACTAACCGCCTTGGCACGTTATTATACTCGCGATGGTGAGCAGATTGGCTTGGGGCCATTGCCGCCGATAGTGGGCTTTCCCACGCGCTATCGTGTATTTTTCGAAGTAGCAACCGACCGTAACCAGCTGCAATCTGTTTCGGTCAAAGGCGTGCTGTCAAAAAATGTTACCTGGGATACCGACAATTGTACCGGTATTAGCGATGGTTTTAGTTTTAATGCCGAGCGGCGAGAGCTCGAATGGCAAGCGGGGAGCGTAGCTGCCGACCAATCAGCGATGGCGTCGTTCTGTCTTACCTTAACACCATTAGCTAATCAAGTAGGAATGTTTGCACCACTAATGAGCGATGTTGTCGCTACCGGAAAAGACAGTAAAACCGAGCGGTGGCTTAAAGTAACGTCAAACACCATCACTACCGCGCTGCCGTTAGACCCGTTTACCGCCGGCCGAGGTAAGGTTACTAGATAGTTAAAGTTAAAAAAGGCCGCTAAAACCGGTCTTTTTTGTTGTTGACAAATATTAGCATCCGTGATATCATTTCAAATCACTATGAAGATTGCATTCATCGGGCAAAAAGGCATCCCAGCCAAGTTCGGCGGGATTGAACGACATGTGGAAGAACTGTCAGTACGCTTAAGTGCGGCTGGACAGCGGGTTTTTGTTTATTGCCGTCCGTGGTATACACCAGCTGATCAATTTGAATATCGCGGAGTTCACTTAGTTAATTTGCCATCGATTCATACCAAACATCTCGATGCCATTTCGCATACTTTTTTTGCCACCATTCATGCTTTGTTTCAACCTTACGATATTATTCATTACCATGGAGTTGGTCCGGCGTTATTAGCCTGGGTGCCACGGGTGTTTAAACCGCGCTGTCGGGTAGTGGTTACTTTTCACTGTATTGATCGTAAACACCAAAAATGGAACTGGTTTGTTCGGCTAGCTTTGCGTTTAGGTGAATGGGCGGCTTGCGCGTTTGCTCATCAAACTATTGCCGTATCACAAACATTGCAACATTATTGTCGCGATGTTTATGAAACAGAAGCGGTTTATATTCCTAATGGCGTACCGCTGTCTTTGAGTACAATCGGTAGTACATTAATCAAACAGCAATTTGGTTTAGAACCAAACCGGTATATTTTGGCCGTTTCTCGATTAGTACGTCACAAAGGAATACATCACTTGATTGCTGCTTACCAGAGCTTAACAACCGAACTGCCGTTAGTAATTGTTGGTGGAAGCGCCTTTACCGATGATTATGTGTCTGAATTGCAACTGATGGCGGCTAATAATAGCCAAATTCGTTTCTTGGGCTACCAAGAAGGTGCAGTATTAACTGAGCTATTTGCTAATGCAGCGATATTTGTTCAACCGTCGGAAACTGAAGGTTTACCAATTACTTTGTTAGAAGCTATGTCATACGGCCGGGCTACGATTGCTTCCGATATTCCAGAAAATCAGGAAACATTAGGCGGTTGCGGGTTGATTTTCCGCGATCGTGATGCTGGCGATTTAGCTAAAAAATTGGCTTATGCGTTAGCGCAACCGGCTGTAATGAGTCAATTTGGTGCCAAGGCTAAGCAACGAGTAATTCGTTTCTATCGTTGGGAGGATATTACGCAACAAACGGAAAAACTTTATAGTCGATTATTACCGGAAAGCAACCTAGCAGCAGTACCGGTACGAAAAATCAGTGAAGGATAGAACGCCCTCGCCAGATACCGGGGGCGTTTTCGTTATCCACAGACAAAACAACCATTTTTTGCTATACTTAAAGATGTAAAAAGCAGGGGTGGATAGTTGTACCCCGCGGTTGTTTTGATGAACGAACAATATTTACATCAGCATAATTTTTTAGAGTCGAAGGTTTAAAACCAACGACTATTTTAGCGTTAATTAACCAAAAAATTAAAACAATATGTATTTAACCTCACAACATAGTGGGAAACGCTTCTGGCAACGAGTCAGAAAAGCCATTACTCCACTGGTGGCGGTAGTAACAGTGCTCTGGTCGATAACTGGATCGTTGGTAATACTGCCAAATATTGCCCAAGCAGCAGTAACGGTAGTCAATGCCGAAGATGTTTCAACTGATTATGGTTCGGGAATAGCTCCCAATGAAAATGTGGTACCAATTATCTTTACTTTAACGGCCGGCGCCAGTGAAAAATTAACCGCGGTTACATTTACAATTAATGGTGTTTCTGCCGGCGGTCTTAGCGCGGTTACAGCTGATGACTTTAATTCTGACGCTGGCATTGTCGGTGGGATCGGCGCGGCCATTATCAAAGATTCCGGCACTCCGAGTGGCGATGAATTGGATACTGAATTTGATACAATTATTGGTAGTGTGGCTGGTTCAGCCATCAATATCGGTTCAGCAACGACGATTACCATAAATTGTTCTGGTGATTGCATCGGCGGTTCTACTATTCCGGCTAATATGACCGGCCGAGGCAGTGATGAATATTGGCTCGTTTTAGTGATGTCAGCGACGGCGGTAAACAACCATGGTTTTACTGTTAGTCTAGCCACCGGGGCCGGAAACGCTTTCGCTCTAGACAGCGGCACGGTTTCTACTAGCAACCTTACCACTGAAGCCATATATGTTGACGCCACGCCGCCAGCGCCAACTACCGGTGGGCCACAGGATGGTCAAGAATATGTGCCAGTTGACGCAATGATTAACCGAGTTTTTAGCCAAACTTTAGACACAAATAGTGTTAATGCTACTAATGTTACCTTAAAACTTTGCACCGGCGCTGACCAAAGTTCAGCCGCCACTGCTTGTACTATTCTTAATTCGACTAATCTTTGCAGTACGGTTGATTTGGCTAGTATGGGGACTAACATTCGTTGTTTGCATAGCAACCCTTTGACAGTTAGTAAATGGTATCAGTTTGCCATTGGCACGGGAGTAGTTAGAGATAAAAGTATGATTCCTTTGGCCGCCGCCGCGGTCTATAAATTTAAAACCGCCGAATTTTATGGCGGTGAAGGGGGTGTTAATGGTACCCCGCCGCAAATAGTTAATACTTACCCACAAGGCGGCCAGACCAGTGTGCCGACTAATGCCAAGCTGACATTCATGTTTTCCCAAGGCCCAGAAGGCAATATGAACGAAGCGTCGGTAATTAGTCCGACTAACGTTACTTTAATGAAAATTACCAATGGCACTCCGGGTAGCGACCTTTGTACCTCGGCCGGCGTTGATTGCACCAATACCTGGGATTCCAACAATCGAATATTGAAAATTACACCAATTCCGGCCCTAACCGCCAACTCGGAATATGTGGTGGTATTACAAAGTATGACCAATGCCGCTAGCGTGGCTTTGCCCGGCGCTTTTATGGCGCATTTTACTACTGGCGCTGGCGCCGACTCCACCGGCCCGACGCTCCGGACAACCAACCCGACTTCGCCAGCAACTGGCACGACGGGCGTGTCTAAGTATCTCTCCGAAGCCGTGGTGTATTTTTCCGAAGTTATTGCTCCGGCAAGTTTGGTGTTGGAGTCTTCCATTGGCATATATCCTGACACTAACAATAATGGAGTCAAAAATATTGGTGAAGATTTTCTTAGTGCCACCACGACCTTGGCCATGAATTATGACCAGGGTGCCAAGGCCGCGCGTTTAGGCCTAAAAGCCGCGCTTTCGGCCAATACTAAATATTGTTTTTTAATTACTACCGCAGTTACCGATGTCGTGGGTAATGCCGCTACGGCTTCCTCGGACCAATGTTTTACTACCGGTAATAACTCCGACGCCACCGGTCCTAAGCTTCTTTTTGCTGAAGCGGATAATTATAAATTAATCGCTCGGTTTTCTGAGCTGGTGAATTATGGTCAAGCCGTTGATCTCTTGAATTATTCTTTGCAATGCCCGGTGGGAGTAACGGCTAATTTAAGTGGCAAGCCGATTTCTTACCGTGCTGATACCAAAGAAGTAGAAATTCGCGAGCTGGGTTTGTCCACCGGTCAGCAATGCCGTTTGATTGTTTCGGGTGTTACCGACCTCGCTGGTAACGCTTTTGCTACTACGCCAGATGACCGCGCTGATTTTATGATTTTGGATGCTAGCGAAACCGGTGGCAATTTGGGCGGTGGCGGCGCGACCGACTTTAACTCCGGCACGAATTTTGGCAATTTCTGGGAAAATCCGGAACGGTGTCAACCAAAAGTTAATGTGGCTGGCAAGACCGGCCAAGTTGATTGCGAGTTTCCAGTACCGGCGGCTTTGGCGTCCGGCTCCAAGTTTATCTTAACTTTCCCTGATGGTTTTGATGTTAGTTCGGTTGTCACAATTGCTGCTACCAGCTCTTGGCTCAATAACGATATTAACGGCTCGGCCGCTAATACACCTAAAATTGCTTCAGTGGCCGTGGATAACACAGCTAAAACCGTAACAGTTACTACCGGCACGGCGGCGATTGCTTCGGGCGATCAGATTCATTTTGAATTGGCTGGTTTAGTTAATCCGGTTTTACCAGCGGAAGAACAAAGAGTTTCGATCGTGATTAAAAACGCTGATAGTATTAAAGTCGGCCAGACCATTAACGCCGCACCTTTCAACATTCAGGCGGCCGGCGGCTATGCTATTTCTGGCACGGTTTGTAAGGGTTCTGCTTCCGGCGGTACTTGTGGCGGTGGCGATACCGGCATAGAAAATGTTCGTGTTTTCTGTGATTCGATGGGTGGTTATGGTGCCGGCGCGATTATGGCTGGCCACCAAGAAGCTGTTACCGATGCCAGCGGAAATTGGTCAATCACCGGGCTTTCTGCCGGCCAATACGGCTGCGGCATGCCAGGTGGCCAAACAGTCATGGCGGATTCTGGTGGTAGCGGTAGCTTTATGAACCTAACGATTACCGATGCTTCCAAGACCGATATTGACTTTAAATTTGCCGATCTGTCTGCCACCGGTAAAACGTTAACCGTTAATATAACCAGCTCGGCAGCTTTGGGTAGCGAAAAGGTGGATGTGTTCTGCAGTGCCGGCGGTTTTGATGCCAGTTTCTCGGCACCGGTAATGAAAGAAGTAACTTTAAACGGCAGTGGTGTTGGTTCTACTACTCTAAAACTTCAACCGGGTAAAACCTATAATTGCGGCGTTGGTCCGCATATTCCACTCGAATCCATGGGGGCCGGTGGTCCAACCGCAATTCCAGACTTTAAGTTTATGCCGCCACGGCCGGTAGATGTGGTGGTTCCAGCTGATAGTAATCCGAGCGCCTTAACATTTAATTTAGTAGTGGCTGGTAATACTATCACTGGTTTTGTTAAAGACGGTTCTAATGCCGGTATCGCTAACGTTTTCGTTAACGCCATGCCATTCGGATGTTTTGACTCTTCGACCGGTGAAGCCAAAGAATGTTTTGGTGGCTTTGCGCAAACCAAGTCCGACGGTAGCTTTACTGTTAATGTGGCTCCTGGAACCTACATGTTAGGTGCTGGCGGCCCGGGTTTGCCCACTTCCGGTGAACAAGAGGTGACAGTGTTAACCGACGGCACGCTAAAACAACGAGGTACAACCGTTGCTTCTGTTACACTTAAAGTAGCAAAAAGTTCGTTAACTATTTCCGGTACGGTGCAAGACGAATCTGGTAATGGTATTAAATACGCTCATGTTGGTGCCGAGAAAATCAGTTCGGGCCAAACTTGCGCCAATGGTGCGCCAGCCGGCGGCCGTGCTGATTCGCCGACTGACGCTTCTGGCAACTTTACGCTGTATGTCGGCGCCGGCACTTGGTGTGTCCGTGCCTTTGCTCCCTCTTACGGTGAGGTGGGTAATAGAACCGTGGTAATCAGTGATGCCGCGTCTACCGGACAAAATATCCAAGCCACTGCCGCCGAATTTGGTACCATTGCCGGTACGGTCACTAAAAATAGCGTGGCCACTAGCGGCGCTTTCGTGGTTTGCCATGGTCCTAACGGCGCCAATAACACTCAATCCAGTAACGACGGCTCTTATTCCATAAAGTTAAAAGCTGGCAGTAATTATGTCTGTGAAGGTAACATTGCCGGTGCCGGTCCGCTCACGCCAGTTAGCAGTGTGACAGTAACGGCGAACCAAACCACCACCGTTAATCTTTCGATGGGTAACCCCGGCACGGTTAATGTAACCATAACCGGTATTACCGATGGCTTTGTTGACCTACGCACTACTACCGGCCAGGGAAACAGTACCGGTATGAACAACGCCGGTGTTTACACGGTTAAAGTTCCAGCCGGCACTTACAGAGTGTTTGGCGGTGGGCCGAAATACGGCGAAGTTTGTGCCGGTCAATCCGTTACAGTTACTGCTGGCGGTACGCACGCTATTACTTGCGCTCCGCCGGATAACTTACGCATAGTGTCTGGTCGGGTAACGGACGGTTCGGCTAATTTAGCCGGTGTTAGCGTGATGGTTACCGACAGTTCCGGTCGCGCCATTTTTACCACTACCGATGCTCAGGGTAGCACAAATAGCAACTATAGCATCACCAATGTGCCGGAAGGGACTTATAGTATCCGGGTGAGTAAGCAGGGCTTTGGCCCGGCATCTACCACCGTCACTGTTTCGGGTGGTAATCTCACCGTTCCAGTAATTGCGTTAACTCAAGCGACTGGTGCCAATGGCGATGATGTAACAGTAATCGTTCAGTTGAGCGGCGAGGCCTATGGCGGTAACGCTAAAGTGGTCGCCACTAAAGACAGTGCTGTAGTAATGGCTCCTACCGATAAAACCAATGGCCAAGCGGTGCTTTATTTAACCAATGGGGCTTGGAGCGTAGTAGCTTACGGTGATAACGGCAAAAAATCCGCCGCTGGTACCATTACCGTCACCTCCGGCACGGCCTCAGGTACTACCACCTATTCGCTCACGACCGATATCACCGGCTATACCGCTGCCACTGATACTGGCACGATGGTGCCGGCCAGCGGTGGGCTGCTTAAATCTAACGAAATCTCCGGTTTAGAACTAAACATCCCGGGATCCACGCTATCCACTTCCGATTCTAACACCGGTAAAGTCGATATGACCCTAGACCCAACGTTGGCGGTTGATCCGGGTGCTGACATGAACTTTGTGGGTGCCAGCGGTTTTGATATCACGCCTAAAGATTCCAATGGCAACGAAATCGGTAAATCTTTAGTGGGTGATGCGGCCACGTTAACGCTGCCTTATACCGACGAAGACATCACCGCGGCCGGGGTAGACGAAACCAAGTTAATCTGTGGCTCGTTAGACGATTCCACCGGTATCTGGGAAACCTTCCCTACTACCGTCGATACAACCAATAACACCATCACTTGCCAGATTACTCACTTTTCGTCGTTCGGTGTATTAGGTTCAGCCACTGTCAGTAGTGGTACTCCGGGGCGATACTACACACCAAGTGGCGGCGGCAGTAGCTCTACACCAGCTACACCAGCGCCAGCCACTCCGGCTACCCCAGCCACGCCAGCCACTCCGGCGGCGGAAACCACTCCTACCACCCCAGCTACACCAGCTACACCGGCCACTCCGGCCAGCGGCAGCGCGTTAACTCGTTCTACGCCAACAGTATCCGGTGTGGTAGCGGAACAACTGCGTAGCGGCTCATTCTCTTACAATGCCGCGCGGGTACGGTCTTTAGCTACCGAACAAAATATTGCTAAATACTTAGCCAGTTATTTAGAAGGCAGATTTGGCCAAGCCACGTTCAACGCGCTATTCCGCAAGGCGGTCGGCAAATCCAAAGCCTGGTGGTATAACTATGTGAACGCCTACACTTACGGCGGTTACACCTTGGAAGAAATTGTCGCGGGGGTAAAGACCGGCGGTAAAACGGTTCACCCAGGCATCCCCGCCAGCTCCTGGCGTGGCAGCGCCGACTATAAGGCGAATATCACGAAGTAGCGTCTAGTGTCTCTTAAAAGACTTAAAAAACCCTCCGCCTTAGGTGGAGGGTTTTTAGTATAGATGGATTGCTGTTATTGCGAGTTCCGTAGTTCTTTCTTTTTCTGTCATCCTGAGCGGAGCGCCCGAGCCCCGCAGGGCGGGGCGCGTAGTCGAAGGACCACTTGCCAGTGCATTACCAATAAGCATCTCCTTTTACATAGTTCACGGTTTACCTGCGGTAGGCATTACTTTTTGTCACCAGAAAGTAACCAAAAAGCTCTGGGGGCGGCAAATAAGGCTGACGCTAGTGGCACCATGGTTCTTTCTTCACTCGGCGCCGCCTTGGCAACACCGCCGAGTAGCACAGGCGGCGCCTCCGCCTCGTGCCACCCCCAAACCCCCCGACGATTTTAATATCCTATTCCATTCTTGGGGGGATATAATGGCATGGCTAGTGTAGCCAGCAAATGAGAACCAGTGGGGTGTGGTGGTTCATATGCAGAGCGGTGAGGTATGCAGGAGTCAGTATGTAGTATTTAGTAACTTCTTTGTCACGGACGTGCATACATACTCCCGCATACTGCATACTGTCCCCGGCATACTATTCAATCTTGACTTTGACTGTCCACCGCGGTACAGTTCGTTATCAAGCTCCTTAACAATAAAAATACCAAACCTCAAAGAGGGGAGATATAAAATGGACTACAAAGACCTGTCATTATCTAATGTCCGCCGTCTGGTGGCGGCGCTAGAAAAAGCCAGTGCCAACCCTAACGTAATTGAAGCTATTATCAATCGTGAACCGGATGAATCAATGGAACATGGCCGGATAACGATTGGCTCAATGTTGACCTTACTGGGCCAAACCGACGGCAGTACTTCTTTGTCTGACGGAGTATTGGCAGTTATAAAAAAGGAAAAAGAACCGGAACTGATTGCTTTTAATGACCAGCCATTTTGCCCGGCCAACCTAAAGGTGCTCAGTAATAAAATGGCTGGTTATCCGTATGGGTCATGGGAATATTTGTGGCCCCGATTAAGACTTTACCAACCCGAAAAATTAAACGTGTCGGGAACTAACATTAAGGGACAACTAGCCGATAAAGATGTGCTTAATGCTAATTGTTTGGATTGGCTGTTAGCTCATCAAGATCAAATTCCCGAAAGTTGGCGCGGTAAGGTTATTTGCTTTTGGGGCACGATCTACCAAGATTCAAGTGGCAAGCAGTTCGTTCGGGGAATGGAATGGCAAGCTAATCGTCATTGGGTTGGTACAATCTATCCTCTCAAACTAACTTGGGGTGAAAAAGACTTCACCATTATCGAAGAACAACCGTCATCCGCAGTCCAAACGCTATTGGTGCCAGCCAACGCTCCAATAACCTCGCCACTGTTGCGGTTTATGCAACAGGTGCATTTGCCACCGCAGGATAAGTTTGTTGGTAAGATGCTCGAAAAATACGCCACGCTGGAAGGAAACTTTCAAGCTCACTTTCTATGCAAAACGGAAAGAGAGATTCCAGCGCAGCGACTGAATGTCTTTGAACTGACAGAGCAAACCGACGATGAAAAGGTGATTCCAGAACTAATGGGTGGCGGTGAAAGAAAACATATTACCACCCTGTTTCATCTCTTCGCGTTAATGCAGCGGCAATCCGATGGTAGCGAAGGCGTGCTGCAGGTTAACAGTAGAGATAACATCTTCTACATCGAAGATGAGCAAGAAGTATTGCATTTAGTGTATACTCGTTTTTCGGCTGGCGCATGGAAAATTATGAGTAACGAAGTGTTTGACCCCGACATTCATCTGTTACCAGGTGATCGGATATTTTCCCGCGCTGAATAAACAACAAATAAACCCTCGCTTCACGGCGAGGGTTTTTATTATTCTTCTACTTCTTCTTTTTTTAGGCGCTTGGGGTTAGGTGAAAACAGGGGAGCGGAGATTTTCCATTTATCCACATACTGACCAACGCCGTCTTTGTTCAACTTGTTTTTGACCGTTGGCCTGGCTTGCGACCATTTGAGCAAACTGTCGAAGTCTATTTTATAACGACCGCGCACTACCACGTAATTAATATCACGCGCGGCAATCGCTCGGCGGATGGTTTTGGCATCGATGCCAAAAAACTTGGCGGCTTCGGAGACAGATAAACGAATCATATATGTTGGTATCTTATCATAGATAGTGGTGTTTGTCTACGATAGTGTGGACAACGGTAGGGACTAGGGATTAGGGACTAGGGGCTAGGTAGGGACTAGGGACTAATGTCGGTCGTTACGTCCTAGTCCCTAGCCCCTAGCCCCTAGTCCCTAAGTTTGCAAAATAACCCCTTTTATGACTATAATAGGCGCACTGTTTTTACCTCCGTAGCACGAGCTAATTCAGTGGTGTAACGTTTGACGGCACAGCCCGTCATATTCTAATGAAAACGGTCTCAGACACATTTTTGTTATTGCAGCTCAAAACCAAAGACCCGACCGTTTTCGGCCGTTTTTATGATAGTTACGTGGGCAGGATCCACCGGTTCATTTACTTTAAAGTGTCGTCTAAAGAAGAAGCCGAAGACTTAACCGCCGAGACCTTTCTTAAAGTCTGGCAGCATCTGTTTGAAAACAAGCGGATCGATAACCTTAACGCCTTTGTTTACCAAGTGGCGCGTAATCTGGTGATCGATCATTACCGTAAACGATCGCAACAACGACTGTTCGTGGATAACTTAGCCACCGACGAAGACATAGCGGCGATACCGGATCCTAAACAATCTAATCTAGACGAACAACTGCAAGTTCTGTCCGACATGGTGCTGGTAGAAAAATACTTGCGTCGGTTGAAAGATGAATACCGCGAAGCCATTATCTTGCGCTATATCGACGAACTGTCTGTTTCGGAAATCAGTAAAATCTTAAATAAGAGTAAGGGAAACATTCGCGTGCTGTGCCATCGGGCATTGCAAGCGCTAAAAACCTTGATCGAACAAGGGGAACCGCATGCACGAACGTGACCTAATTAAAACTCTGCGCCGCTCTAACGTTGGTCTACCCGATCAAACCTGGGCGGCTCGCCAACGAGACATTCTGTTAAGCCAAATTAGTGGCCAACGGCAGGATGTTCATTTTGATTTAATTTCGACCGCCGGCGCTCGCCTGTCTTGGGATATTGCCGGTTTATTATTACCACGCCAAACCGTAGTGCGTGGCGTTATCACCGTTGCGCTAGTAGCGGCCATTGCTTTAAGTAGTTCTATTACTACTGCCATGGCCGAACGAAGCGTGAGCGGTGATATTTTGTATCCGGTAAAAATTACCTCCGAAAAGGTGCAAATGGGATTAACCAAAGATCCGGAAGCCAAAGCGCGGCTCGAAGTAACTTTTGCCGGCAAACGGGTGAGCGAAATGGAACAAATTACCAATGCCGTCGGGCAACACGAAAAGAAATTTCAAAAGATTCTGTTCACCTTAGAGGGCTACAAAAAGAATGTGGCGCAAGCGGCCAGCCGGTTAACGCAAATGCAGCAGACCGCATCGGCGCAAAATGTGGTGGCGGTAGCTACCTTAATGAACGACCAAGTGGAAGATTATTCGGTTACGCTTTCAGCCAACAAGCAAGCCGCCGTGCAACCAATTGCCGAAGCGCTGGCTGTCTCCGAACAAGCGGTTAACCAAGCGGTCGATATTATTGTGCAGAAAAACAAAGATGGTGTAGTGTCGAACGAAGTAGTGCAGCAAATTGCCGAAAAGAAAATTAACACCGCTACCGAAAAAGTGGCCAAGTTGTCCGAACAAATCGGCCAAGCCAAAGCGGCCGTGGCCAATAACCCAACTACCATTAACGAAGCTAAAACCGCCAACCAAAAGTTAGGGGCGGTGGAAACCAAGCCAGCCGAAGCTAAAAGCGAACTAGCACAAGCTCAGCAGTTGTTAAATAGCGATCCAGGACAGTCTTTAGAAAAAGTAAAAACAGCCCAAGAACTCACCAAGCAGGTGCAAAACGCTCTCGATGAAGCTAGTACTGCGGTACAACCAACCGAGGTGATAACTGATCCAGCTCTGGTAAACGCTCCCGAACCAGAAGTAGCGCCGGCCGAAACAGCCAGTTGGTGGCAAAGTATTCGCCGAGCCACTTTAATTTCCGGCGATAGTGAGGAGTAATAAGTGCGTATCGATACCTACCGATCACTAGTTAGTGATCAGCGGGTACCGGTTCGTACACAGTGGTGTATTGTCCGGAATTTAATTTAGGTACGAGTAACCAAGGTCGATTCTCCCACTGGGAGAAGCTTTAGTACCGATCTATTCTTTAACCTCGTGGCATTGGTTTGCGCTGTTGAGCGCTGATTCACGTGAAGCGCTCAGCGGTTACGTGAGCCGATGCTACTCCAAGGAAGCAATTCCAAAATATGACTAATATCCTCAAAAAGGGATTCACTATCTCAGTGGTAGTTGCAACTATCGTCTGGGCAATCGGTGTAGCAGCGTTCTTGCCAGTTGGCGCGAGCGCAGCGACTGAAGGCGATCTGATCAAGATGGCCGGTTTGTCGTCTGTCTACTACTACGCCGGTGGCAAGCGGAATGTATTCCCTAGCGAATCAGTGTACTTTTCATGGTACAGTGATTTCTCTAGTGTGAAGACACTTTCGCAGGCCGAACTTCAAGCGATTCCGTTGGGAAGCAATGTGGTTATTCGCCCAGGAACTAAACTGGTGAAGATCACTACCGACCCAAAGGTATACGCTGTTGGCCCCAACGGTGCGCTCCACCATGTTGACAGTGAAGCTCGTGCTACTACACTCTACGGTGCCAACTGGGCCCAACGAGTAATCGACGTCTCCGACGCATTCTTTACCAATTATGCCATTGGCTCCGCTATTTCGAGCAATGTTCACCCAGAAGGCGCGTTAGTTAAATACGCTAGCTCTGGCGACATCTATCGCATTAGCTCCACTGGCACCAAGCAGAAGTTCAGCTCAATGGCCGCTTTCTCCGCTAATAGTTACAAGTTGTCCGACGTACTTACCGTCTCCGACACCTTGACCTACACCAGCGGTGCGGACATTACCGGTGCTGTTTCCAGCTACACCGACGTCTCCCAAGGCGCCTTGATTGCTGGCGGTACTGGCGGTGCGTTAACTGTGTCTTTGGCTTCTGACAGCCCAGCTGCTCAGACCATTCCAGCTGGCGTATCGACTGTATTCACCAAGTTCAACTTTGCGGCTGGTTCCAAAGCGGTCTCCGTGTCTGGCTTTAAGTTGACTAAGGCCGGTTTGGGTACCTCCACCTACGTCGACAACGTGTCGGTGTACGCTGGTGCTTCCAAAGTTGGTACTTCCAAGAACATCAACAGCGATCACGAAGCTCAATTTAACTTCTCTGATCCGGTGACCGTAGAAGCTAACACCACCAAGGTGTTCACCGTCTATGCCACCATCGAAGCAACCCGATCCGGTTTCTTCGCCCTCGGCATTAAAGCCGCGGCTGATGTTACTTCCGACGCCAGTTCAGTGGGCGGGTCGTTCCCGGTTAACGGCAACACCTTCGAAGCCTCTGGCAGCACTACCGTTGGTAACTTAACCTTCGATGTCGAAGACACTGATGTTACCAAGCAGGTCGGTGAAGACGGCGTTAGCTTTGGTGTGTTCACCGTTGAACAATCCAACAGCGTTGAAGATATGTGGTTTAAGGGTTTGACCTTACGGAACAACGGCAATGTTCGTGGTACCGATTTGGGCACCTTAACCATCTATCACGACGGCGTGGCTGTTGACACTGCCACCATGGACAGCGAAAAGTACGTGGCGTTCGCTTTTGACCCAATTAAGGTCAAGAAAGGACAATCCGAATCTTTCGAGGTCAAAGGTGACATTGAAGGCGGCAATTCCGGCGACACCGTTCAGCTCTACATTAAAGATGATGCGGACGTAAACTCGCAAGGTGACACCTATGGTTACCAAGCGACCGTAGTTCGCACAGCTTGGGACACCGATGATGCCGATTCAACATTGGTAACATTGGCTTCCGGTAAGTTGAACATTAACTTTGATGGCGCGGCTGTTCCAGCTGCCGACATTAAGGCTGATACCGACAACACCGTCTTCGGCAAGCTCACCATTCAAGCCCCACAGGAACCAGTGACCGTGACTCAATTAGTCCTCACTTCTTCCGGTGCCGCTGATGCTGAGTTAGAAAACGCCGAATTAGTGGACGTTACTTCCGGTGGTATTATCGATGCCGCTACCTACACTTTCAGTGGCACTACTGGTACCGCTACTTTCACCGATGAATTTAGCATTGCTAAGGGTGTGACTAAGAGTTTCTGGCTGCGTGCTGACACTACTACTACTTCCGATCCAGCCGATGTTTACGCCTGGAACTTAACTTCCGCGAATGTGACCGCTGAGGGGGACACTTCTGGTAGCGCGATTGGCTCCAGCAGCATTATCCCAAGCAGCATCACTTCTAAGTCCATGACTGTCGTCGCCGCCAGCTTAACCCACCAAACTAAGACTTTAGGTGCGGCTAACAGCTTAGCCGGTGCCGTTAACGTGGCAGTATACAAGGGTACGTTGAAAGCTTCGACCGCTTCCGACATTAAGGTGACCGCGTTTACCTTTAATGACAATGCGGCCGCTACCAGCTACTTCAGCGATAACGATGTCACCAAAGCCCAACTGATTATCAACGACTCGGTGGTTGACACCAAGTCCGGCGAAATCGCCGAAGATGGCAGCGGTTCGGACAACATCTTAACCTTTAACGGTTTGAACTACACCATCCCGGCCGGCAAGGAGTACACCTTCTACTTGAAGTTGGACTTTGCCGATACCTTAACTGGTGCCACTGCCTTTACTATCGACGTCTCGAACGTTACTTGTAAGGACAGCAACGGTGATTCTGTCGGTGTAACCGAAGACACCGCCGTTGGCCCAACCGTTACTCTCTACAGCACTGGGGTACTCGACGTTTCAGGTTCTAACACCGAAGCCGGTGCTAACCTGGCCGTTCAGACCACTGGTGGTAAGGCCTCTGCTTTACAAGGTGCCTTCAAGTTTGATGCGCGCTTTGAAGAAGTAAAGGTAAAAGACTTTGCGTTGTTTGTTGAAGACGATGCCACTTTGGAAGACGACCTGCAACGGGTAGAACTCGTTAAGGACGACAAATCCACTGTGATCGGTTCATCGAGCACCTTCTCCGAAGGTGACTACGATGGCGATGCCGATACCGGTGACTTCCTCGTGACCTTCTCCGACTGGAACTACGTAATTAAAGAACCTGGTGTGGAAACCGTTTATGTCCGCACCGTGTTCAAAGAACTTGGTGACGGTGTTGAACAGACCGCCGATGCTGGCGAAGCTTTCGCTTACCAGATCTACGGCGCTGGCTTCGACGTTCAAGGCAACTCGTCCGGTGATGCCATTACCATGGTCGGCGCAGCCGCCCCAGCGTCCGACACCACCAGTAACTTCGAGAACGACTACACCACCAACGCTGCGACAGTGTACGGTGTAACCGTTTCCTCGGTCGCCAACGACTTGGCCAATGGTTTCTTAACCAACGGTCAAACCGTGGTTGGTAAGTTCAAGATCACCGTGGACAGTGGTAGCAACACCACTTCCACCGGTACCGCCGCCAGCTTCAACGCTGAAGACATTGTCTTCACGTTCAGCTACAGCGGTATCGATATCGACGGTTCAACTGCCGGTGATGCTGACTTCTATTACTACTGGGCTTCAGACCCAAGCGTCAAGGTAACCATCTCTGACTTCACTGATGGCGCTACCTCAGACGATGTCGATCTGTCCACTTTGGCTGATCGAACCGGTACTGACACCATTATCGTAGAAGCTGCTCAAATTAGTGGCGCTGGCGCGGCCGGTGACTACATCCAGGTGAAGTTAGCTGCCATTGATGGCGCCGACTTTGAATGGAACGACGGTATTAGCTCAACCATTAACGGTGTTAAGCTATCCTACACGTCGGTGGCTGGCGGCACCCTGTCTAACTAACCTTCGGGTCTAGTAAAACAGTGTAGCTAAAAGCTAACGCCAACCCTCCGTCGCAAGACGGAGGGTTGGTTGTTTTTAGCGAGGGACTACTGTCATTGCGAGGAGGGACCGCTCGCAGCGGCCCGACGAAGCAACCCCAGCTCCGTATTGTCATCACAAACTAAACAATCTCAGGTTAGATACAACCAACCTGAGATTGTTTAGTAATTCACGACAGCTAAAAGGAGCTGGGGTTGCTTCGTCGTCCTGCGGGACTCCTCGCAATGACACTAATCCCCCCTAGTCCCTTCGTTCGTGCTATACTATCAGTACAATTCTTTTTTTTCTTGTATGTTTAAACAGGCTTTGTTTATCGTCGCGTTGGTCGGTCTTGGCCTAGTGGCAATGCCTACCAGTGCCACTACGGCCGATTTTACCGTTAACGGTATTCCCGGCACGTTTATTTACCCGTCGACTTGGGATAATCTAGTGCTAGATTTTAACTTACCCAACCGCCGATCTAGTGGTGATGATTCATTGCTTGCTTTAACCGTGCAAAGTAATGGCACTGCTCGCGGCGGGGTGGAAATTACCGCTTTACACCTGTGGCGTGATGCCGGCGCGGCTGGCTGGCAAGGCTGGGGGACCGATCAAGAAGTAGCCATCGCCACCGTCGCCGATAGTGTGTGGACATTTACCAATCTGTCTGTACCGATCGGTACTGCCGGGCAGCGCATGTTTTTAACCGCCGATGCCGCTAGTGTAGTAAGTACTCAACGCACTTGGCAGCCGTACATACCAGCTTTTAAAGATTCGAACGGCAATGGAGCATTCGACAGCGGTGATGGTGGGATTTTTTTAGCCTACAACAGTGGCGCCGGTAATGAACAATTGGCCAATACTTCGATTCATATCGTAAAAGAAACCAGGTACGATCTGTGGGCGCCGCAAGCCACGTTTACCAGCCATGTGGCCGGGCAGACAATTATCGGTACAAGCGCCACCTTATCCGGCCAGGCCCGCGACCAGGGGATTAATGGCACGGTGGCTTTAGTTAAAGTTGGCATTGCGCCGGTTGGGCAACCGGCAGTGTGGTACTCGGCCACCGGTAGCGGCACGGGGGCAATTAATTGGCAATATTTATGGACTAACATTACCCCTGGCCAATATGTAATTCAGCTGCAAGCCGTTGATGGCGTTAATAATACCTCGGCTATAAGCAGTGGGGTGACAGTCACGGTGGCGGCAGATACCAACACGCCGCCAGCCGAAGTGCCGCAAACACTGCGCGATGGCAGTCTGGTTAAAACCGCTACTGGTAGCCAGGTTTACGCTATCAGTGATGGCAAACGACGCTGGATTACTTCCGGGGCGGTGTTCGAAGAATTGGGTTATAAATGGAGTAATATTGTTGCTGTCACTCAAACCGCACTCAATCAATACCCCGAAGGCGACGCAATTAGTATTACTTACCGTCACCCCAACGGCACGTTATTAAAGTATTTCACTTACCCGGAAGTGTACCGTCTCGATGCCGGCGCGCGACGCCACGTGGCTAATGAAACCGTATTCTTGGGCCTTGGTTATCAATGGGGGCAGATAGTTACCGTGCCGGATTGGGAACAATACCCGGACGGAACGGAAATTAAATAATCAGCCGCCAAGTTAGTGCATGAGTATTTTGTGTCGACAGCTAATTAAGCGTTATTTATTCGGCGGTGTTACGCTCGCCGCCGTTTTTAGTTTAGCGCTGCCAGCCTCGGCCGTAACTCTAAACGATCCGGATTTGTTTCAACAATGGTACATTCAGACTACACACACCGCTACGGCCTGGAGCACCGGGCCATGGCAGCGGCGAGCGGTGGCGGCGGTTATTGATACTGGGGTAGACATTACACACCCCGATTTAGCGGCGAACATTTGGTTTAACACCGACGAAATCCCTGGCGACGGCATTGATAACGACAATAACGGTTATATCGACGACATTAACGGCTACGATTTTTTTAGCCACGACTCCGACCCCACGCCAGATTTAGCCTCGCCGTCGATCGATGGCGCGCTAACTCATGGCACGGCGATTGCCGGGGTAATTGCCACGGTAGGCAATAATAATCAAGGTATCGCCGGTATTGCCTGGCAAGCGCAGATAATGCCGTTACGCGTGCTTAATAGCGAAGGCCAGGGCGATATTTACCCGACTTTAGAAGCGATTGAATACGCGATAGCTAATGGCGCCGATGTAATTAATCTTAGTTTTGTTAGCCAGGGTGGCTTAGCTCCGCGGGAAGAAACTCTTTTTTCCACCGCGATCGAACGTGCTTATGCCGCTGGTGTGGTAGTAGTAGCGGCGGCCGGCAATGGCAATCTGGCCGGTAAGCACATTGATCTTGGCAATAACGCGGTCTATCCGGTGTGTTTTAGTGAAAAGATTGGGCAAAAATTGGTTATTGGCGTGGCGGCCAGCGATGCTAATGATCATATATTACCTTATTCAAACTTTGGCGGTGGCTGTATTGATTTAGTGGCGCCGGGCACAAATATCTACACCACTCAATTAAACCTAGGTAGTAAAGAAAAAGTGCTGCACAGTTGGTATGGTGGTGGTTGGTCTGGCACTTCTTTATCCGCACCAGTGGTTACTGGTGCAGTGGCACTGATTCGGTCAATAGATAGTCGGTTTAGTCCGGCGACAATTTATGAGCTATTGCGTGACACAGCTCAGCCGCTTGATTCACTTAATTGGGCTTATACCGGCCAGCTTGGTGCCGGGCGGGTAGATATTGGCGCGGCCTTGCGCATGGCGGTGGCGTATCGCGATGTAGCTTGGCCGGTGACTGCTGCTAATGCGGAAACATTATCATCAATTCAATCCGGCAGTTTGGTTAAAGCGGCAGATAGCGCGCGTGTTTATGTAATTTCCGACCACGCCAAGCGGTGGATTACTTCGGCCGAAGTGTTTACTGGTTTAGGTTATAATTGGGCCAATATTAAAACTGTCAGCGCCGCCGAGCTGTCGGTCTACCCGGAGGGCGATCCGATTACGGTTACTTACCGTCATCCCAACGGTACGCTGCTTAAATACCAAACCTATCCGGAAGTCTACCGATTAGAAAACGGCCAACGCCGCCACATTGCCAACAGTACTGTCTTTACCAATTTGGGTTATCAGTGGGGGTGGATAGTTACCGTGCCGGATTGGGAGCAGTATCCAGACGGAACGGAAATCAATTAGACCGATTCGATTGCTTAGCCAAACTACGTTTTGTAATGTTAGTCAAGGGTACCCGTGGCGGATAAATGTTGCTATACTAACCACACTCGCGGTATGATTTTTAAGCAGTTCACTAGGTTTTGTGTAATTGGCGTAGGCAATACCGTTGTCGATTTGGGCCTGTACTTATGGCTCACCCGCGAATGGCACTGGCATTATGCCGTGGCTAATGTAGTGGCCTTTGTGGTGGCGAACGCCGGTAGCTTTTGGTTAAACCGACACTGGACCTTTGCCGCGACGAGTGGGCATGGCTATCGACAGTATCGCCGGTTTTTAATGGTGAGCATACTAGCATTGCTGCTGGTGGAAGCTACGTTAGTAATCGGCGTGCAGTGGTTGGGTGTGTCCGATGTGTTAAGTAAAGGCGTAGGGATTGGATTGTCGATAGTGTTTAGCTTTTTTGCCCATCGCCGGTGGAGCTTTCGGTCGGCATAGTCACTTATAATTTTGTTTTGATACTTTATTTATCATGTATGGCCAATGAACGAAAAAATGTAGTGGTGATTGGCGGCGCTGGCTTTTTAGGCTCGCATCTGTGCGATGAACTGATCCATTCACACCAAGTGATTTGTGTTGATAACTTTGTCTCCGGCAGCCAGAGTAATATCGACCATCTGCTGTCCGACCCGAACTTTCTTTTTATCAAACACGACATAGTTAATCCGCTCGATTTAGAGTCGCTACCGGAAACCGAGCGTTTTCGGGTTAAGTCACGCGGGGTGGCCGAAGTTTATAATCTAGCTTGTCCCACTTCCGCTAAGCAATTCGAAGAGTTTAAAATCCAGACACTGGAAACCAATTCCTGGGGCACACACAACGCCTTAGAACTGGCGCGTAAATATAAAGCTAAGTTTTTGCATTTTTCATCGTCGGTGGTGTATGGCGCCCGGCGCGAAGATAACGCCGCTTTCCCAGAAAACTATTGTGGTTATGTGAACGCGCTCTCGCCGCGAGCTTGTTACGACGAAGGGCGGCGTTTTGCCGAAGCCGCCGTGGCAACGTATCAGCAGGTTTACAAACTCGACGCTAAAATTGTTCGCGTGTTCCGCGCTTACGGCCCGCGCATGAAGCTATTCGATGGCCAGATGATTCCCGATTTTATTACCGCGGCGCTGGCCAACCAAGAACTGGTAATTTATGGTGATGCGTCTTTTTCCACCTCGCTGGTGTACGTTTCCGACGTGGTCGATGCCGCCATTAAAGTAATGGCCTCGGCCGAAACGGGGCCGTTTAATGTTGGCTCGCCTTACGACGTTAAGTTAATCGACGTGGCTAAACAGATTATCGCCATGGTCGAATCTAAATCTGCGGTCTCTTTCCAACAACCGCTCTTGTTTATGACCCCGCTGGGTTTGCCGGATATTACGTTAATAAAAGAAACTTTAGGTTGGTTGCCGGTGGTAACGCTAGCTGAAGGTTTGCAGAAAACGATCGATTATACCAAGGCCGAGCAAAATATTGTTCGTGGGTAGTTATGCGAGCCTGGGTAGTTATTCCGGCGTGGAACGAAGCCACGCACGTCGCCGATGTCGTGCGTGGTATTTTAGTTGCCTTACCCGGTTGGTCGGTGGTGGTGGTGGACGATTATTCAACCGACAACACAGCGGGCCAAGCGCGCACTGCCGGCGCGGTAGTGTTATGCCATCCGGTTAATCGGGGCCAAGGCGCGGCACTGCAAACCGGCACCGATTACGCACTGGCGCAAGGCGCGGAAATAATTGTTCATTGCGATGCCGACGGCCAACATAAGCCGGAGGAAATTGCCGCCTGGGTTAAGCCATTGCAGGCTGGCCAGGCCGACATTGTGTTTGGTTCGCGCTGGTTGGCATCACGGCGCCATTTGCCGTGGTCAAAAAGAATTGCGTTTAAGATATTAATACCGTGGCACAATCTGTTTACCGGGCTGCCGTTAACCGATCTGCATAATGGTGCGCGAGCCATGAATCTAATCGCGGCGGAACGGATTAGAATTACGTACGACGGTATGGCGCATAACTCCGATATTGTAGCCCAAGCTGCCGAGTACAAATTGCGTTGGCAAGAGGTGCCAACTGAGGTGTTATACAGTGAATACGGCCAAGGCTTACGCGGAGCGATTCGCATCGCTAAAGATTTAGCTAAACGAGCATTATTCGGTTAGAATATTTTACTATGACTATTCAAATTATTTTGGGGGTATTTATTCTCCTGGTGTTAATCCGCGTGGTTTGGCGATACATTCGCCACGATATCCGCGGCCGAGAATTGGTGTGGTGGGGCTTATTTTGGCTGGCGGTGGGGGCGGCCATTGCCACGCCGCAAACTACCGATGTGGTGGCGCAATGGGTGGGAGTAGCGCGTGGCGCCGATTTGCTAATGTATGTATCGGTGTTGGTGCTGTTCTACATTGTCTTTCGCTTATTGGTGCATATCGAACGCATCGAACGAGATATTACTATTCTGAGCCGGGCGGTGGCCTTGCATCATCCAGATTTGTCTGGCGTAGCGGCCGACAAAACAGAGGTTAAACAATAGCCGCGGCATGATTGGCATTATTTTAATCAACTATCGTAGTTACGCCACGCGCTATCTGGCAGATTGCGTGGCGGCGTTACGGCGCCAACAGGGTAATATCGACTGGCGGTTGTTTATTGTTGATAATGCTACCACGCTCGAGTCACAAACATTCATTAGACAGACCGCGCCCGAAGCGCAGTTGAGCGTTAACTTAACCAACGACGGTTTTGCCAAGGGTAATAACGACGGCATTAAGGCGGCCCGCGCGGCCGGTTGCGAGCAAATTGTCTTGTTGAACATGGATACTATTCCAACCGATGACTGGCTGGTTAAGTTATTGTCTGCGGCAGCCCAAGCACCGCATTGGGGGATGATTCAATCGCGGTTAATGTTGCCCGATGGAGCGGTTAACAGTTTGGGTAACCAATTTCACTATTTAGGTTTTGGTTTTTCCGCCGGTGGCTATCAACATTGGCAAGACAGTACCGATATCACGCGGCCGATCAGTTATGCTTCGTGCGGAGCGGTGTTGCTGTCAGCCGCGGCGCTGGATACAATCGGTCTGTTCGACTCGGAACTATGGATGTATCACGAAGATCTCGATCTGTCATGGCGCATGCGGCTGGCCGGTTGGCAGTTGTATTTGGCGCCGCAATCGGTGGTGGTTCATCGCTATGAATTCGCCAAGAGTATTACCCAATACTACTGGATGGAACGCAATCGCGGCATCGTGCTACTAACCCATTACAGTTTATGGACGCTATTGCTGATTAGCCCGATGTGGGTAGCAATGGAACTTGGTCTACTGTTGTTTGCGTTGCGTGGTGGTTGGCTAACGCAAAAGCTGCGCGTTAAACTGTGGTTTTTAAACCCCCGCCATTGGCCGTATTTATGGCGCAAACGCCGAACAATTCAAAAATTACGCCAGGTACCAGACCGCGCGTTAGTGCCGTATTGGTGCAGCGCGATCTTATTTCAACCAATCGAATCGTGGTTGTTGTGCGGTGTGGCTAATCCAATTATGGCGGCGTACTGGTCGGTCATTAAACACTTAGTGATATGAAAATTGCCCAAGTTGTTTCAACGTTTCCGCCCTACAAAGGTGGCATGGGCAATGTGGCGTTTCATTATAGTTTAGAATTGTCTAAGCGCGGGCACGCGGTTGATGTGTGTACGCCGCGCCATCGGCAGTCGGAACTGCATAATTTTCGGATGCGCGGGCTGTCGCCTTGGTTAAAAATTGGCAATGGCTCGTTAATACCGCAGTTGTTATGGCAGTTGCGCAGTTACGACGTGGTTCATTTGCACTATCCGTTTTTTGGCGGCGATGTGTTTGTGGCGCTGGCGCGGCGGCTCGGTATTATTAAACGGTTGGTAATTACGTACCACATGGACGTAGTTGGGCGGGGAGCGCTTGGCACTTATTTTAAGTGGCATAGCCGGCATATTTTGCCGTGGGTACTGACTAGTGCTGAACGAATAATTATTACTTCAAACGATTATGCCGAAGCAGGAACATTGGCACCGTTGTTCAACCGCTGGCCGACTAAGTTTACCGAGGTGCCATTGGGCGCTAATGTGGCGATTTTTCACCCGCAACCGCGTGATCAGGATTTATTAAAACGCTGCGCGCTGCCGGCCGACCAGCCAATAATTTTGTTTGTGGCAGCGTTAGATCAAGCTCATTATTTTAAAGGGCTGCATTTGCTTTTACCGGCCTTACGCCGTTTACGGCAACCGGCGACATTGTTAATTGTTGGCCGAGGTGAGTTAAAAGCGCAATACGAGGCGCAGGCGCGCGAACTGGGTGTGGCTAACCAAGTGCGGTTTGTTGGTTATGTGAGTGATTTCGATCTAGCTCGCTATTATAATTTAGCCGACGTGTTTATTTTACCTTCGACCGATAAATCGGAAGCATTTGGTTTGGTTTACGTGGAAGCAATGGCTTGCGGCAAACCGGCGGTTGGCCCGCGTTTGCCGGGAGTGCGGACCGTGATAGACGACGGTATCACCGGTTTATTAATTGACCCCGGTAACCAAGACGACATTGTCCGCGCCCTCGACCAGCTTATGCTCGATCCGGCATTACGACAGCAAATGGGTATTGCCGGCCTGGCAAAAGTACAGCAGCAATACACCTGGCCGCATATAGCCGAACGGTTGGAGAAGATATATAAAGAAGTTATATGAAAGTAGTAATTATTTCATCACTTTTCCCGCCCGACGCGCGTGGTGGGGCAGAAATTGTGGCCGCCGCCGAAGCGGCTGAGCTGCAAAAATCCGGCCATACGGTGGTTGTTGTCACTACCAAGCGTTGGAGTGGCTGGGGGAGTTGGCGACCAGAAATTAAAGAACAAGACGGCTTAAAGGTGTATCGGTTTTGGCCGGTGAACTTGTTTTCTTTTCAAACCATCGACCGGTGGCCAATCTGGCTGCGGTTACCTTGGCATGCGTTAGACATGTTCAATTTGTTTAGTTATTTCACTATCCGGCGGATTTTACGCCAAGAACAGCCCGACGAAGTTCGCACGCACAATGTTGAAGGTATCGGCTATACGGTTTGGGCGGCCGTACGCGCTGCCGGTTGCCGACTAATTCATACAATCCACGATGTACAATTAGTGGTACCGTCTGGGCTGCTGTGGGTGGGGGGAGAGCGGCAACTAACCAGTTTTCCGGCATTGTTATATCTATCGGTTTGTCGGTTGCTGGTTGGTTCACCCAACGAAGTTATTTCACCATCTAAATGGTTATTAGACTTTTACCGTCGGCAGGGGTTCTTTCCTAAAGCAAAACTAACCGTTAATTTAGCTTTTGGTAAATTGCCGCCGGCAGAGCAGTTATTGCCATTGCCGGCAGCCACACCGCGGCGGATGCTTTATGTTGGGCAACTAGCCACTCATAAAGGAATTGACTGGCTGTTGTCGATATTACAAAGCGGAGTAAAGTATCAGTGGCAATTGGCGATTGTGGGCGACGGCCCGCTGCAAGCCAGTATTCAGCAGCTGGCCGAACAGGACCCACGCGTTGTTTATCACGGCCGTTTAACTGGGGCGGCGCTAACGGACTTATTTGCTGGGGTTGATGTGGTGGTAGTGCCGTCATTAGTTTATGAAAACGCCCCGACAATTATTCCCCTGGCGCTGCAAAATCACCGGCCGGTAGTGGCGGCCGCGGCCGGTGGAATCCCGGAATTATTAGTAGAAGGAGTAAATGGTCAATTACTGCCGGTGGGGGACGAACAAGCATGGCGTTTTGCCTTGCTATCCAAATAAACCAACACTTCTTTTGTAATCCTGAGCCCATCGTCTTTTTTCACCGTCCGCTCCCTTATCGTCATCCCCTCTATTTTGTCATCCTGAGCGGAGCACCCGAGCCGCGTCGAGGGTGCGTAGTCGAAGGACCCCTTGTCCGTGTTTAAATCATCTACCTACTTAATTCACAGTTCG